>Ga0080004_1131305_pt1 | contig 138422 bp, 119 predicted proteins | sample WasSprMetagenome_FD_69207 | JGI IMG/M metagenome (GOLD analysis project Ga0080004, IMG submission 69207) | Sulfidic aquatic microbial communities from Washburn Spring, Yellowstone National Park, USA - WS (SPADES assembly) (version 2) | ecosystem: Environmental > Aquatic > Thermal springs > Hot...
CGTGGTGGAATGCCCGCTTCCCAAGCTGGACGTCGCGGGTTCGAATCCCGTCTCCCGCTCCAGTCCCCTTCACTCCGCTGAAGATTCAGACCCGCTGTCGCTGGCAGTTTCCTCGTCTTCGTCCAGACCGCCGCGTTCGATTTCCTCCAGCGCCTCCTCAAACTCATCACTGTCCTCGCCCAGCTCCTCGCCCATGCGTCGCATCCAGCGCGCCACGCTCTTGGGATCGTTCTCGTCAATGCCGGCCATCTCAGCCTCGTCCGCCAGGCGCTCCAGCCGGTCTTCCTCGCTGCGCGCCAAAGCAAAGCGGGAGTACAGCCGCAACAGGTGAGGCGAGCCGCAGCGGGGGCACCGCTCGGCCTCCTCCCCCATCCGCCGGACCAGGACGCTTACCTTGCGCCCGCAGTTCTCGCACCGGTACTCGTAAATCGGCACTGTGCACCTCCCTTGGGCGTTGTCCGCGTCAGTCTCGATCCAGATAGCCGCTCAGCTCCTGTATCGTTTCCATGATCTCGTTCCGCACATCCTCTTTCAAGCGGCTCTTTTGGACACGCTGGGCGAGCTGGCGGAGCTTCCCGGCCAGGGATGGCCTGACCTGAGCCTGCTGGCTATCAGCAAGAGCACGCAGGGATTGAGCGAGCTGGTCGGTGCGGCGCCCCGTCCCCTGCAAGCTCAACCTGGCGGCGTGCGCCAGCACCCGATCCGCCTGAGCGTACTTGTTCGCGAGCACGTACAGCTCGCCGAGGCGGCGATAGTGGCGGGCGAGTCCCGGATCCTCGGGGCCGAGCAGTTTCTCCTTGATGCGAATCCCCCGCCACAACGCTTCCTCGGCCTCGGCGTACCGGCTCTCGGCAAGGTACCACTCGGCGAGCTTGTCCTGGCATACCGCAGCTTCCCAACTCTCCGGCCCTGCCGTAGTCTCGTGCAGGCGCAGCGCCTCGCGCAGGGCAAACAGCGCTGATGTCCGCCGCCCCTCCGCCATCTCGGTCTCGGCCATCTCCTGCAACACGTGCGCGAGGTGATCGTCGCCCGCGGTCGCCGCCTGCCTGGCAACCTCCGCAGCTTCCCTGTACTGTTCGGCAGCTTCCGACGAACGACCCAGCATCTCCAGCACCACGGCAAGATTGAAACGCGCAATGGCCAGGCGGGAAGGATCCGGTCGCGACACCGATTGGAAAATCTCTACCGCCTGCCTGAGGCACTGCTCGGCCCTGGCGCGCCTGCCTTCATGCGCGTAAAGGACGCCCATGCAGTTGAGCGTCTCGGCCAGCCTTCGATTGGGAGCGGGCAAGTGAGCCACGGCTTGAGCCGCTTTTTCGAGCATTTCGATGGCCTGATCCGTTCGCCCGGCATAAAAAGCCGCGCTGGCCAGATCCATGAAGCAATGCCAAGTCAGATCCACGAGCGCCATGGCTGAACCCGGTCTGCCACTCCCGTCAGGCGCGAGACGACTCTATCGTAGCCGGCAACCCAGGTGGAATTTCATCTCCCGCCAGCGCCCTTACCCATGCCCTCATGCGAGAGTAGTGCGATCCCTTCCAGTAGACCCGTCCGCATCCGCGGCAACGCCAAAATTCGCGATGCCGCTTGCGGACCCCCTGCGGGACCTCCGGCGGAGGGTCTCCCTCGATCCGTTCCAGCAGCTCGTTGCACCGAAGACACCGGGTGAATGGCGCCACGTACCGCTGCAATTGGAACCGGCGGACCACCTCGGCTGCCTGGCGACGCGGTTCGACCTCGCGAACGAAATACCCGTGCGTGACCGCCGCGTGCTTGAGCAAACCGGTATCGCGCGTCAGCAGGATGCGCCGCTGTTCCACGGAAAGCCGGACCAGCTCCTGGTCGTCATAGTCGTTGCGATAAAGAGCATCCAGGCCCAGCATCCTGAGATAGGCCGCCAGCCGGCCCAAGTGGGCATCCAGGATGAACCGCGGCTGACGCAGCGGCTCGGGCCGGACCTTCACTAGGGACGAAACGTCGAGCGATTCGAAGACGGGGTAAACGCTGACGCGGTCTCCGTCCTGGATCACGTGCTGAAAGTCCACACTGGCTCCGTTGACGAGGATCAGTTCGACTTCGGGATGCGGCACGCCCAGACTTTCGATCAGGTCCTTGACGGGAGTGGGCAGCAGGAAGGAGTGCTTGAACTGTTTCTGGCGGCGCTCAGGGGGCAGGAAGTCATTCAGTTCGCCGTAGAAGCGGAAGAAAGCTTCAGGCATGGTATGAGGTTAGCCGCGTCATCCCATTGGCAAGCAAGAGGTTAGAGGCCTGAGGCGCAGGCAAACTCGGCAATTCCATTCGCTGTGAGTGACCGGCTCGGCCCGCCAAATGCTCAGACGGGCTTGGTAGGCTTATCTGCGGGCGACCAGTTCCCGCTCCACACGCCGGGTGGCCCGTTCGCTGATCAGATCCGCTACGCGGCTCAGCAATTCGGGCAAATCCTCCGGCTTGATCAGAACGGTTCCGTCCCCGCGCTTGCTCCGGCCACGGGCTTCCTGGTAGGTGGTGACCAGCGCGGTGGCTGGCTTGTACTCCATCATGCGCGCATGCGCGAGGACCTTCAACCCTGCCTCGGGCGACTCCATGCGCAGATCGGTGAGCACCAGCTCGTACTCGTGCTTTTCCAGCTTCTCGATCGCTTCCGCCGCAGAGGCCGCCGCGTCAACGTGGTACCCGCCCGCCTCCAGTACCGTCTGTAGGGTCAACCGCGAGGTCAAGTTATCATCTACCAGCAGGACTCGAGCCAGATCCAAGTGCCGCTGCGGATTCTTCTGGGCCTTGTTCATGCTCAGCCCATCCTTCCTTTTGTGGCTCCTAAAGCATAGTGTAACCCAAAGGTATGGAAAAAGCACGCACCAAAGTGGGCGTTGTTAACAGTTGTTAACAATAGTTAATCTTTAGGTGGTTTAACTGAATCAATTGCCCGCATCGGTGCCACCGAATACCCGCGCGTAGATCCGGTCCACATGCCTCAACTGGCGCTCCAAGGAAAAGGCCTCCCGGACCCTCGCCCCATCCAAATATTTCGCGATTTCAGGATCCGCCTCGATCGCAGCGCGGAAGTCTTCGCCCCGCTCCCAGCACCGCATCGCGTGCCCTTGAACGATCCGGTAGGCATCCTCCCGCAGCATGCCCGCCGCGGCCAGATCCAGCAGGAGCTGCCCCGAGTAAATCAGGCCTCGCGTTAACTCGAGGTTCCGCCGGATGCGCTCGCGGTAAACCCGCATGTTTTCCAACACATCGGCGGTCCGGGCCAGCAGGTAGTCCACCAGGATCGTGGAATCAGGCAGAATGATCCGCTCGACCGAGGAATGGGAGATATCCCGCTCGTGCCAGAGAGCGATGTTCTCAAACGCAGCGCCGGCATTCGCGCGAACCAGCCGGGCAAGGCCGCAGATTTGTTCGCAGACGACGGGGTTGCGCTTGTGTGGCATGGCGGAGGAGCCTTTCTGGCCGGCGGCGAAGGGTTCCTCGGCCTCGAGGACCTCGGTCCGTTGCAAGTGCCTGATTTCCAAAGCGATTTTCTCGAGCAGGGCGGCCATCAACGCCAGAACGCACAAATAGTGCGCGTGACGGTCCCGCGAGACCACTTGGGTGCTGGCGCGGGCCGGCTTCAGGCCGAGCCGGGCGCAGATTTTTTCCTCGGCCTCGGGGGCCAAGTGGGCGTAGGTCCCCACAGCGCCGGAGATCTTGCCCACGCAGACCTCCTCCTCAGCGGCGCGAAGCCGTGCGGCGTTCCGCTCCGCCTCGTCGTACCACAGGACAAATTTCAGCCCGAACACCACAGGTTCGGCATGGACCCCGTGGGTACGCCCCACCTGCGGCAAGTCACGGAACTCGAAGGCACGACGTTTCAGGATCGTCATGAGCCGCTCGAGTCCGGTCTTCAGCAACGTGGTGGCCTGCTTGAGCTGGAGACCCAGGGCGGTGTCCACTACGTCGTAGGAAGTCAGCCCGTAGTGAAGCCACCGCGAAGCGTCGGCATAACCGGCGGCGGCGAGGTGCTCGGCGACGGCAGTCGTAAAAGCGATGACGTCGTGCTTGACTTCCCGCTCGATTTCGTGGATCCGCTCCAGCCGGAAGCCGGCATGCTCGCGCAACTGGCGGGCAGCTTCCCTGGGGACCTCGCCCAGCTCGGCCAGCGTTTCCGCAGCCGCCAGCTCCACCTCGAGCCAGGTTCGGAACTTGTTCTCCTCACTCCAGATGCGGCCCATTTCCGGCCGCGTGTAACGCGGGATCATAGCTGGAAAACCTCGGTTTGACAGCGATGCTCGGCAACCACCAGACGCGTGGACAACCCGCGGCTGCGCAACGCATCGCCCGCCACCAGCCGGACCAGATCGGGGTGGTTGTTATGCTCGCTCAGGTGCCCCAGCACCAGCGTGTGCGTGCACGGCTCCAGATGCTTGCGGATGAATTGCGCCACCGCATCGTTGGAAAGGTGGCCTTGCCGGCTCATGACCCGTTGCTTCACGGGCCAGGGGTAGGGTCCCACCTTGAGCATTTCCAGATCGTGGTTGGACTCCAGTACCAGAAGCTCGGCCCCACGGATCTGAAAGCGGATGGAATCGGGAATGTAGCCCAAGTCGGTGACGATGGCGATCTTGTGGCCTTCGGCCTCCAGGCAGAACCCCACGGGGTCCGCCGCATCGTGGGGAACGCTGAAGCTGGTGACTTCGATATCGCCGATCCGCCATCGCGCGCCTGCGCGAAAAAGCTCCAAGGGCGGCGGCTCGCCGTTCCAGGAAATGGCCGGCGCCGTCAGCTCGCTCAGAAAGACCGGGCGCCCGAGCTTGCGAGCGAGCACGGGCAGACCCGCCACGTGATCGCCGTGCTCGTGGGTGATGAGGATCGCATCCAGCCGGTCCAGCGTCTCACCGGCAGCCGCGAGCCGGCGCTCGATTTCGCGCGCGCTGAGGCCGGCATCTATGAGGAGACGGGTCTGCGGCGTCGCCACTAGGGTGGCGTTGCCGGAACTGCCGCTGGCCAAAACGCACAGCCGAACGATGGCGTCCTCCGCGAACAACTTATGCTAGCATCGCTCCGGCATGGCTGTCAGCGGACCGGGCCGGTACAATGGGAATTGGAATGAACGGGGTTCCGCCCATCCTGCGCATCGGTTCCGTCGAGATCCGGCCCGCCACCGTCCTGGCGCCCATGGCGGGCATCACGGACACCGTGTTTCGCCGACTGATCCGCGAACTCGGCGGGTGCGGCCTCATCATGACCGAGTTCACCAGCTCGCACGGGATCGTCAACGCGATGCGCGCGGGCGGGCGCGGTCCTACGCTCAGGTATCTCGCCTTCGAGCCGGACGAACACCCCATTTCCGCCCAACTGTTCGGTGCGGATCCGGACGTGATGGCCGAGGCCGCGCGTCAGTGCGAAGCGCTGGGCTTCGATATCGTGGACATCAACCTCGGATGCCCGGCCAAAAAAGTCTGCCGCAGCAACGGCGGTTCCGGACTCCTGAGGGACCTCAAGCTCGTCGAACGGATCTTCCGCGCCGTACGCGCCGCCGTGCAGATCCCGGTGACTGCCAAAGCGCGCGCCGGCTGGAGCCAGCAGGAGATCGTCGCTGTGCCGCTGGCGCGTCTGGCCGAGGATTGCGGCCTCAACGCTTTCGCGCTCCATCCGCGCACGCGGGATCAGGGCTTCAGCGGACGGGCGGACTGGAGCCTGATCGCGCAAGTCAAAGCTGCCGTGAAGATCCCGGTGATCGGCAACGGGGATATCGTCACGCCCGAGGATGCCGTGCGCATGGTGGCCGAAACCGGATGCGACGCCATCATGATCGGGCGCGCCGCCTCTTACAATCCCTGGATTTTCCGGCAAATCGCCGAGTATCAGAGCCGCGGCAGCTACGAGCAGCCCTCCGAGCGCGATCGTTACGAGCTGATGCGGCGCTACTACGCCTGCCTCATCGAGCGGGGCGATCCGGAAACCGTCGGAAAAATGAAGCAATTCGCATCGCTCTTTACCCACGGCGTGCGCAATGGCGCACACTTGCGAGCTGCGGTCTACAAGGCGCGCGAGCCCCGGGAGATCCTCGATCTGGTGGACGAGTTCTTCCAGCGCGAGCTCGAGGCCCGGGCAGCATGAAGAAGGTCCGCCTGGTTACCGACGGTGCTTGCAAGGGCAATCCCGGGCCGGGCGGCTGGGCCGCCATTCTTATTTATGGTCCCCACCGCAAGGAACTGGTCGGCAGCGAGCCGCACACCACCAACAACCGCATGGAACTGAAAGCCGCCATCGAGGGATTGCGGGCGCTCAAGGAACCGTGCGAAGTCGAGATTGTCACGGACTCCGAGTATCTGAAGAAAGGCGTCACCGAGTGGCTGCCCCGCTGGAAACGCACTGGATGGGCGACGGCCTCGCGGCAGTCCGTACGCAATCAGGATCTGTGGCGGGAACTTGATGAGCTGAGCCAGCGTCATCGCACCCGCTGGATCTGGACGCGCGGGCACGCAGACGATCCAGACAATCTGCGCGCGGATGAGCTGGCCTCCCGCGCCGCCGCCGAGATTGCGTCGCGTGCGAAGATGACAGCTCAGGAGAACCGGAGCTGAAATGATGGTTCGAGCCCTGCACGTGAGAGTCACGCTGATCCTGGCTCTTGCCACCGCTGCCTTCGGCCAGCGGCCTTCCTTCGGGATCAAAATTGGCTGGCCCGCCACCGACACCTTCCGCGACCAATCCTGGCCCGGAGGTCGCTACGAGGCCTCGAGCGGACGGTGGGTGCTGGGGCCGGTCTTCGAACTGATGTTGCCGGCTCGTCTGAGCGTGGCGACTGAGATCCTTCACCGCTCGATCGAGTACCGTTCGACAGGCTCGGGCGAGAACCTGGTGACAACCGGCCACGCTTGGACCCTGCCCCTGTTGGGGAAGTTTCGCTTGTCCGACAAGTGGGTGTCGCCGCTGGTGGGTGGAGGCGTGGTATGGCAGCGATTCGCCAGCCTCAAACAAACCGGTTCTGAATTGGGCGGCGCTCTGCCCCGGCAGCCCGTGCAGGTGAGCCGAAAGGACCCTCGCGAACTCAGGGAGAGAACGGCCAGGGGATTCACGGTCTCGCTGGGTCTGGAGGGGAACCTGCTCGGCCCGCGGTTCATCCCGGAGATCCGTTATACCCGGTGGACGACGCAAGCGTTCGCCGCACCCGACGGCCGCGGCCTGAACCGCCGAAACCAGTTCGAAATCCTGTTGACGCTGATGTTTTGAACTTGCGAGGTCCGGACTGTTGCGCATTGCAATCTTTGGGGGAACGTTCGATCCCGTGCACACGGGACACCTCGAGGTAGCCCGTGAAGCACTCCGCCACTGCCGCCTCGATCGCGTATTGTTCGTCCCCGCCTCCCACCCGCCGCACAAAGGAGGCGTGGCGGTCGCCCCGTACGAGGACCGGGTTCGGATGCTGGAGCTGGCGTGCGCAGGCGAACCCGCCTTCGAGGTCTCCCGGCTGGAAGAGGGCGAGCGGGTAAGTTATTCGATCCACACGATCGAGAAAGTCAGAGGCACCCTCGGCCCCGACGATGAGCTGTTTTTCCTGATCGGCGCCGACGCCTTCGCCGAGCTGACGACATGGTACCGTTGGCAAGACGTCGTACGCCTGGTCACTTTCATCGTGGCCAGCCGCCCCGGCCATAACTACCAAGTCCCGCCGGGCAGCCGTGTCATTCCCCTGACCACGTTGGCCCTGCCCGTGTCGTCTCGCGAACTGCGGTCGAGGCTCGCGGCGGGCGAGGAACCACCGGAGATCCCCAAGCCGGTTTTGGAATACATCCGGGCCAAGGGCCTCTACCGCGATGGCGCCGCGGGTCCCGTCCAACGCCCTGATCGCTGAAAAAGACATCAGGTCGTTGTACAGATCATCATCTCAGCACTTGTTGAAACCGAAGGACTTGAGGACCGATTTTGTCATGGTTGTTGCGAAAATAAGCGCCCTCCTTCGCGGCGGTGGAAGATGCCAGCCGCGGCTGTTTCCCGCAATCATTTGACCCTCAATGAGATAGTGACACATATCGCATTTCTCCCCAACTGGCTACCGAAATGCGCTTAATCGGTGCGAAGGAGATCGCACCATGGTTGCCCTGCTGGTTCTTGCAACGTTCGTTGGTTTTATCATCGTGGATTACCTGCTCCACCGCGAGAAGTACCGCCTTCCCGTGGCGGAGCCGGTGCCACCGACCGAATCTGCACCGGCACCCGTCGTAGCCGGCGTCGCGCTGCCTGATCCTTTGAATTACCACCCCGGCCACACTTGGGCGATTGAGCGAGGCCATGGTCGGATCCGGATCGGCGTGGACGAGTTCGCTGCCAGCTTGCTCGGACGCGTCCAGCGTATCGAAGGCCCTCCGGTGGGGCGCTGGCTCCGGCAGGGAGAAAAGGGGTGGACCGTGATCACCGAACATGGCGAGGCAGCCATGGTCGCGCCGGTCGAAGGGGAGATTGTCGCGGTCAACGAAAGAGTGCTCGAGGACCCGTCTTTGATCACCCGGGACCCGTATGGAGAGGGTTGGCTTTATGAGGTTTACTCACCGGACGCCCAGGTGAGCCTCCGGAACCTCCTCAATGGCGCTTTGGCTCGCCGCTGGATGGAATGGGCCGTGACCGAGCTGCGCCAAGCCCTGGCGCCTCAGGCGTTCGCCACTGCCTTGGACGGCGGAAGACTCCAGCCCGAGCTGGGCCTGCAACTGGATCGGGAACGCTGGCGCCAGCTCACGCGCCGGTTCTTCTTGACCTGAGGAGGCTGCCATGCGAGCCCTGCTCATTGACGTCACCAAGTGTGTGGGTTGCGGCGCTTGCGTGGCCGCCTGCTGCGAGCAGAACCACCTGCCGCTCGAGGAGTCCACGGAACTGGGGCCGTACCGCTACACCGTCGTACGGAAGGTTCGCACCCGCCGCGGCCAGGTCTACTATCGCCGCTTGTGCATGCACTGCGTGGATCCGGCCTGCGCTTCGGTCTGCCCGGTGGGCGCACTCAGGAAGACGGCCCAAGGCCCCGTTGTATACAACCCCTCGGTCTGCATGGGCTGCCGGTATTGCCTGCAAGCCTGCCCGTTCGAGGTTCCCCGCTACGAGTGGAACAGCCTGACACCAAAGCTGGGCAAGTGCTCTTTCTGCGCAGAGCGCCTTGTTTCTGGGGGTACGACGGCGTGCGCCGAGGCTTGTCCGACCGGAGCTACCATGTGCGGGGAGCGCGACGAGCTGTTGAAAGAGGCCCGCGCCCGCATCGCCGCGGAGCCCGGTAAGTACCTGCCGCGCATCTATGGCGAGCACGAAGTCGGCGGGACTTCGGTCCTGTACATCTCGCACGTTCCATTCAGCGCGCTGGGGTTGCCCGAGAATCTGCCGCTCGACCCGTTGCCCGCTTACACGCACCGGGCGCTCTCCCAGATCCCGCCTTTGGCAGGCACGGCCAGTTTGATCCTGGCCGGCTTGTGGTGGCTGACGAATCGCAAGCACGAGGTGGCCCGCAAAGAATCGGGGCGGACTGAACGGGAGGGACTAAGATGACGTGGCTTCGAATGCTGTTCTGGCGCTGGGTGGCGCTCGCCATTCTGGCGGCAGGCGCCTATGCCACCATCGTCCGCTTCACGAAAGGCCTGGGAGCGGCGACGAACCTTTCCGACCAGATGCCGTGGGGCCTATGGATCGGCTTTGACGTGCTCTGCGGCGTGGGACTGGCGGCCGGGGGCTTCACGATCACCATGGCGGTCTACATCTTGCACCTCGAGAAGCTGCGGCCGATTGTCCGGCCCGCCGTGCTCACTGCTTTCCTGGGCTACCTGCTGGTGATCGTGGCCTTGATTTACGATCTGGGCCGGCCGTGGAACATCTGGCGTCCCACGGTGATGTGGAACCCGCGCTCGGTCATGTTCGAAGTGGCCTGGTGCGTCATGCTCTACACCACGGTCCTGGCCGTCGAGTTTTCGCCGCTGCTGTTCGATCGGCTGGGGTGGCGGCGCGCATCGCAGCGGGCGCGCGCGGCTATGGTCCCGCTGGCCGTGGCGGGCTTCATCCTCTCCACGATGCACCAGTCTTCCCTGGGCAGCCTGTACCTGATCGTTCCCACCAAGCTGCACCCCTTGTGGTACAGCCCGTTGCTGCCGTGGCTGTTCTGGTTCTCGGCGGTCGGGGCGGGGCTGGCCATGGTAATCTTCGAGAGCGGTATGAGCGCGCGTGCGTTCGGTCGCGCGCTGGAGCTGGACGTGCTCGAGAAGCTGGCCAGGGCGATGGCGGTGCTGCTCGGCGTGTTCTGGTTCCTGCGCCTGTGGGACTTGGGCCATCGCGGGCATTTGGGCGCTGCCTTCCAGTTCTCGGGTCCCCAAGCGTTCTATGCCGCCATGTTCTGGCTGGAAGCGCTGCTGATGCTGGGACCGGCGGCGCTGGCGCTCTCGGATCGGATCCGGCTTCACCCGCAGCGGCTCTTCGCGCTGGCCTGCACGGTGGTGGCCGGCTTCCTGCTGCATCGGCTCAACGTGTCCACGACGGCGCTGGCGGCGGGTTCGCGCTACTTCCCCTCCTGGATGGAAGTGGCGGTAACATTAATGCTGGTGACGCTAGGGATTGCGGCGTTCCGATTCGCGGTCCTGCATCTGGCAGTCTTCGGACCCTCGCCGAGGGTGCGCGAGTTCCCGGAGGTGAAACCGGCGCTGGCCCGGTATGCATAGACTCGGCGTCAAACTGACCGCTGGCCTGGCCGCAATTATGGCCGCGGTCATGCTGTGGTTGGGCACCGCGAACCTCCGCCTGCTGCGGGAAAACCTGGAACGCACGGCCGTGGTGACGGCGCGCAACATGGCCGACGTGATCTTCCGGGCGACCCACGACAGCATGATGGACAACAACCGCGAAGAGCTCCTGCACATCATCCACAGCATCGGTGCGCAGGAGGGCGTGCGCAAAATTCGGGTTTTCTCCAAGAACGGAACAATTCAGCTTTCCACGAACGTGGGAGAAGTCGGCCAGATGGTGGACAAGCGGGCGGAAGCCTGCTACGCCTGCCATTCCTCGGCGACGCCGCTGGAAAAGCCCGCGGTGCAGCATACCTACCGCTTCTATCGCAGTGGTCAGGAACGCCTGATCGGCCTGATCCGCCCCATCGAGAACGAACCGGCCTGCGCCAACGCCTACTGTCATGCTCATCCGCCGTCCCAGCGGATTTTGGGCGTGCTGGACGTGGTGCTTTCCCTGAAAACAGTGGACGAAGTGCTGGCAGAGCACGAGCGGCGCCTGCGGGCCCAGGTGCTGATTTCGGCGGGCGTGTTGGTGGTGCTGGGCGCCGCCCTGGTGTGGCTGCTGGTGGGACGTCCTATCCGTCATCTGATCCAGGGAATCAATCGGCTGGCGCGAGGCGACCTTTCCTTCCGTTTCCGGCTCCAGCGCCGTGACGAGATCGGCGCTCTGGCGCGAGCCTTCGATGACATGGCCGAGCAGGTGGAGGCGGCCAATCGCACCTTGGAAGAGCGGATTCGACGCAAGACGGAAGAACTGGAAGCCGCGCAGCAAAAGCTCATCCACACCGAGAAGCTGGCGTCGCTGGGACAACTGGCGGCGGCCGTGGCGCACGAGATCAACAATCCGCTGGCGGGCATTTACACGTACGCCCGCCTTCTGGAGAAAAAGGCGTCGCTTTCCGGCCCGGCCCTCGAATGGGTGCAGACCATCCAGCGTGAAAGTCGCCGCTGTGGCGACATTGCCAACAGCCTGCTTGTGTTCGCCCGCAAGCAGCCCACGCAGACCGCGCCTTGCGATTTGCGCACCATCGTGCGCTACACCCTGGCCGTGCTGGAGCCCAAGTTCCAAGGCGCCGGCATCGAAGTGATTCAAGAGGTCCCCGAGCTGCCGCCTATCCCTTGCGACGGCTCCCAGATCCAGCAGGTGTTGACCGCCATTCTGGTGAACGCGGTGGACGCCATCGGGAGCCGTCCAGGGCGACCGGGCCGCATTCACATTCGCGCCACCGTCACCGACGATGACCGCGTGGATATCGCCATCAGCAACAACGGGCCGCCGATCCCCAAGGACGTGCTGCCGCACATTTTCGAACCGTTCTTCTCGACCAAGCCGGCCACGGCCGGCGTCGGTCTTGGCCTGGCCGTAGCTTACGGCATCGTTCAGCGTCACGGCGGCGAGATTCGCGTGGAGACGAACGAGGAGGAGACCACGTTCCACGTCCTGTTGCCGCTTGGCCAGACCGGCGCTCGCGACCCGGAGGCATCCGATGTCCGAACCGAAGCCGTCCCTTCTGATCGTTGACGACGAGCAGGTGGTGCGCGACTCGCTCGTGCACTGGTTCACCGAGGAGGGCTATCGCGTGGAAGCGGCCGCCACGGCGGCCGAAGCCCTGGCGCGACTGGCGTCCGGCGACGTGGACCTGATCATCGCCGACATTCGCATGCCCGGCATGGACGGGCTGGAGCTACTGGAAAAAATCCAGTCCGAGCAGCTCGATACCGCCGTCATCATCATGACCGGCTACGCCAGTGTGGAAAGCGCAGTGCGCGCTCTCAAGCACGGCGCCTTCGACTACATCACCAAGCCTTTCGATCCCGACGATCTCTCGGTGGTGGTTCGCAACGCGCTCGAGCAGCAGCGGCTGAAGCGGGAAAACCGGATGCTGCGCGAGCAGCTCGCCGAATCCCAGGCCGTGCCTGAACTGATCGGCCAGAGCGAAGCCATGCGCCGCGTCAAGGAACAGATCGAAACCGTGGCCCCGGTGGACACCACCGTGCTGATCGAAGGCGAAAGCGGCACAGGCAAGGAGCTGGTGGCCCGCGCCATTCACCGCCTGAGCCCGCGCCGCTACAACCCCATGGTCGTGGTCCATTGCGGCGCGCTCACCGAGACCCTGATCGAAAGCGAGCTGTTCGGCCACGAAAAGGGCGCCTTCACCGGGGCGCAGTACCGCAAGAAAGGCAAGTTCGAAGCCGCCATGGGCGGCACGATCTTCCTGGACGAGATCGCCGACATCAGTCTCAAGACTCAGACCGACCTGCTCCGCGTTTTGCAGGAACGCGAGATCGTGCGCGTGGGCGGCACGCAGCCGATCAAGGTGGACTTCCGCGTCATTGCCGCCACCAATCGCAACCTGGCCGAACTGGTCAAGGAAGGCCGTTTCCGGTCCGACCTTTACTACCGGCTCAACGTCTTCACGATTCACCTGCCGCCGCTGCGCGAGCGTCACGGTGACGTTCCCCTGCTCGCCCAGTATTTCCTGGAAAAATTCAGCCGCCAGATGAACCGAAAGTTCACCGGCTTCGACCGCGCGGCCACGGAGGCTCTGGTCAGTTACCACTGGCCGGGGAACGTGCGCGAGCTGGAGAACGTCATCGAGCGCGCTGTGGTGGTCGGGCGCGAGCCGCTGATCCGCGCCTCCGATCTGGCCATAGTCCGTAGCGCCGAGACCCCGGAAGATCTGACCTTGGAGGCAGTCGAGCGGAAACACATCCTCCGCGTGCTCGAGGACTTCGGCTGGAACCAGACTCAGGCCGCCAAAGCCCTGGGTATTGACCGCGTGACCCTGTACCACAAGATTCGCCGCTACGGGCTCAAGCCGCCCGAGCGGACGCGACTCTCGCGGGCGTGAACAGGCAGCCTCCAGTACCCGGAGTCCGGCTCGTCGCCATCGGCGATTTTCCTGGATCCTTGCTCGAGGAACTCTCTCGCCGCACGGGGATTCCTCGCCTCAGCGGGCGCTTCGATCCCTCATCCACTCTCGATCCGGCACGCGGTCAGTTGGATTCCACCCGCCTGATCGTTGCCCTGCGCAACCGTTACGGCGTCCCGGTCATCGGCGCCGCGCGGCTGGATCTTTTCATCCCCGTTTTCAGCTACGTTTTTGGTGAGGCCGAGCTGGGCGGACGGGCGGCCGTTTTCTCGATCTATCGCCTGCGCGAGGAGTTCTACGGGCTGCCGCCCAATCCGGCGCTCCTGGTGGAGCGCGCCCTGCGCGAACTGCTTCACGAGCTGGGTCATCTGGCCGGTCTGGTGCACTGCCACGAACCGACCTGCGTGATGCGACCCTCCCATTCGGTGGAACAGATTGATGCGCGCGACGCCGACTACTGCGAGGAGTGCTGGCGTCTACTGGAGCAACGGCAGCAGTTGCTGCGCGTCAGTGACCCTCCGCCTCCAGAAAGCGCTCCGCTTCGATAGCCGCCATGCAGCCGGCCGCCGCGGCAGTAATGGCCTGGCGGTAGACCCGATCCTGTACGTCGCCCGCGTGAAAGACGCCGGGAACGCTCGTGCGCGCGCCGCCCTTGGAAACGATGTAGCCGTCGGCGTCCAGCTCGATCTGGCCGCGGAACGGCGCCGTGTTGGGCACGTGACCGATGGCGATGAACAGCCCGTCCACCGGCTCTTCCCACGTGCGGCCCGTCTCCACGTCCCGCAAGCGCACGCCCGTCACCATGCCTTTTTCCACGTCGAAGACCTCGTCCACTACGGCCTTGGTGATCCAGCGGATCTTGGGATTGGCGCGCGCCCGCTCGAGCATGATTTTCGAGGCCCGGAACTGATCGCGCCGGTGGACGATGGTGACCTGCCGCCCGAATCGCGTCAGGAAGATGGCTTCTTCCATGGCGGAGTCGCCCCCGCCCACCACCATGATGAGCTTGTCGCGGAAGAAAAATCCGTCGCACGTGGCGCAGGAGCTGACGCCCCGCCCGATGAGCTTCTGTTCGCTGGGCAGGCCCAGCCAGCGCGTGCTGGCGCCGGAGGCGATGATCAGGGCCCGGCACTCCGCCCAGGTATCGTCAATGCGGATCCGGAAGGGACGGCGGGAAAGGTCCGCCTCGGTCACCGATCCCTGCACGTACTCGGCGCCAAACTTTTCCGCCTGCTTGCGCATGTTGGCCACCAGCTCCGGCCCTTGGATGCCATCGGGAAAACCCGGGAAGTTTTCCACCAGCGTGGTCAAGGAAAGCTGGCCGCCCGGTTCGTGCCCGGTCACGACCAGCGGCTTCAGGTTGGCCCGCGCGGCGTAGATCGCCGCCGTATTGCCTGCGCAGCCCGAACCAACGATGATGAGGTTCCGCATAGATTCGATCCAGCTTCACATGCTAGCAGGACGCGCGAGGCACAGGCAGGAAAGGCTCAACCCCAGAGCGCGGATCCCAACCGGTAGGCCGCCCAGGCGCCCGCATAAGCCAGAGTCCCCATGTAGAGAAACTGCAAGGCGGGCCACTTCCAGCTTCCCGTTTCGCGGCGAACGACGGCGATGGTCGAAATGCACTGGAGCGCGAAGGCGAAAAACACAAGCAGGGCCAGCGCGCCCGCCGGCGTCAAATCGCGGCGCACGGACTCCTGCAAGGCGGCGGGATCCCCCTCTGCTTCCAGGCCATAGATCGTGCCGAGGGTACTCACGATGACTTCCCGCGCCGCCAGGGATGTGATCAGCCCGACGCCGATCTTCCAGTTGAACCCGAGCGGCTCGATGAACGGCTCGATGGCGTGACCCAGTCTGCCCGCGTAACTGTACTCGATAGGCGGCGCCTGACCGTCCTCGCGCGGCAGATTCGCCAGCCCCCAAAGCACGAGAGTTACGGCCAGAATGATCGTGCCGACGCGGGTCAGGAAGATTCGCGTGCGGTCGAGCAGCCGCAGGCCCAGCGAGCGCAACGTCGGACGGCGATAAGGCGGCAGCTCCAGCACGAAGGGCGTGCGTTCGCTCCGCAGGATCCCGGATTTCAGCAGGCCCGCCGTGGCGATGGCGGCCAGAAAACCCAATACGTACAGGCCCAGCAGCGCCGCCGCTCGCGTTCCCAGCAAGGGACCCAGGAGCGGCTTTTCCGGGACGAAGGCGGCGATGATGAGCGTATAGACCGGCAACCGGGCCGAGCAGGTCATCAGGGGAGCGATCAGAATCGTGGCGATGCGATCGCGCCGGTTCTCGATCGTTCGCGTGGCCATGATGGCGGGCACCGCGCATGCGTATGCCGAGACCAGCGGGATAAAAGACTTGCCTTGCAAGCCCACGCGGGCCATCGTGCGGTCCGCAATCAGAGCCGCGCGCGCCAGGTAGCCCGAGTCCTCAAGGATCCCGATGAACAGGAACAACAGCAGGATCTGCGGCAAGAAGACCACGACCGAGCCGACGCCCGCCCACACGCCGTCCACCAGCAGGGAACGCAGCGTCTCATTTTGCGCCACGCGGCCCACCCATTCGCCGGAAGCCTGAATGAGCGACTGCAACGCGTCCATAAGCGGACGCGCGCCCAGGAAAATGGTCTGGAAGACAGCCACCACGACGGCCAGGAAGATCAGCGGCCCGGCCACGGGGTGCAGAAAGACCGCGTCCAGGCGCTGGGTCGTGCGCGAAGGTCCCGGCGGACGCCAAGTCTGGGCGCCCACATGCAAAGCCCACAGCCGGCAGCGCGGGATGTCGTTCAAAAGCGCGCGATCAATGCGGGGCGTGACCGCGCGCAGTTTCCCGTCCAGAAACTCGAAGATGGGTCCCAGCCCCTCGCCGCGGGCGGCGCTGATCAGGGCGACCGGGGCTCCCAGATGTTCGGACAAAGCCTCCGTGTCCACGTGCCCGCCGCGCTCGCGCAACTCGTCGCCCATGTTGAGGACGACCATCGAGGGCAAGCCCAGAGCGAGCACGGGCGCCGCGACCGTCAGATGACGGCTCAGCATGTTGGCGTCCAGCACGATGATCACGGCGTCGGGCTTCGGGACGCCCGGCATGCGCCCGGTCAGGACGTCGTGCGCGATCTGCTCGTCTTCGGAGCAGGGGGTCAGGCTGTAGATGCCTGGCAGGTCAATGAGGGTGACTTCGTGACCCCGCGCCATGCGCGCCCGCCCGATGCGCTGCTCGATGGTAACGCCGGGATAGTTGGCCACTTTCTGGCGCAGTCCGGTGAGCCGATTGAACAGCGTGGATTTGCCGGAGTTGGGAGGGCCGACGATGGCGACGACAGTGGGTTTGCTCTTGCCTGCACCCCGCGCGGTCGCCAGCGCACAGCTCTCGCACTGGCAGGCGCCGATCATGGGCAAGCCCCGTGGTCGTCGGTGCGCACCTTCAAACGAGTCGCCGTCTCCGCCCGCAAGGCGATTTCAGCGCCGTCCACCCGATAAACCCTGGGATCGCCGCCCGGCGCCGTGCGCCCCGCCTGCACGCGACAACCCGGAACGAAGCCGAGGGCCATCAGGCGCCGCGCCGCCTCCTCCGGCAGGTCGAGCTCGACCAGGATGGCCTCTTCACCCTCGGCCAGCTCGGCCAGCGCGCGGAGGGCTTCGGGCGGGCGTGGCTCATCGAGGTCGAGGGCGGTCTTATTGAAACTAAGTTGCAGCAAGTATTCAGTATCCTATGTCCGATTTTCCGTGTCAAGTGGTCGCAGGGGGCTCGCGCAAAGGGCCGGTTGAACTGCTCGAAATCCGCTGCGAGCGACGCTCGCTCGTCCCCGGCGGAAGGACGCTTGTCCCGCGCATGATACAATCTGACTTCCACAGGCCCGCGATGCGCGTGCTCGGCGCCGAGACCACTTACACACGGGCGCAGGTGCGTCGCCTGCTCGGCATCTCCGAGGCGCAACTGCGCAGTTGGGAGCGCGCGCAACTGGTCCCCGCCCAGCAGGAATTCCGCTTTGCCGATCTGCTGGCTCTGAAGACCCTGCACAAGCTGGCCAGCTCGCGCCTCTCCGCCAGCCGTATCCGCTCGATCCTCAACGCGGTGCGGCGCAAGGTCGGCGAGCTGGAAGAGCCACTCAAGCAACTGCGCATCGTGCGCGAGGGCCGCCGCATCGCGGTGATCGTCGGCGGCCAGAAGATGGAGCCGCTGTCCGGCCAGCTCCTGCTTGACTTCGATCAGCAAGAACTCGACCGGCTGGTAAAGTTCCCCGGTTCGCGCGCTGCGCCGCGCTCGGCGGCTGCGCGCGCACGTGAAGCCGAACAGTGGTTCGAAAAAGGTCTGGAGCTGGAACGCGCGGGGGCGCCCTTCGATCAGATCCTGGAAGCCTATTTGAAGGCTGTGACGCTCGATCCGACCTCGGCAGGCGCCATGGTGAACCTGGGCACCCTGTTTTTCCACCGGCGCATGTGGGCGCAGGCCGAGCTGTGGTACCGGCGAGCACTCGAGGTCGAACCCAACTACGCGCTGGCCTATTACAATCTCGGAAACCTTTACGATGAACTGGACGACCGTCCCGCGGCCATCGCGCATTACGAGCAGGCAATCCGTCTGGACCCCAACTACGCGGACGCCCACTACAACCTGGCGTTGCTTTACCAGTTGAGCGGCCGCCCGCTGGAGGCGGTCCGGCACTGGCAGATTTACCTGCGATTGGACCCTGTGAGCCCCTGGGCGGCGATTGCGCGTCGCGAGCTGGAGAAGCTGCGCCAGGCAGCCATTGTCAACGGCGGCCAGAGCCACGGGGTAAGCGAAGATCAAACCCCTTCGGGAACCAACGCCTGACCACAGCCGCGGGACCTCATCACCGCGCCGCGCGCCGATGTGATAGAATCCCCCACCCGATCGAGGCAACGGAGGCACGCATGGGTTCGCTCGCTCGCGGATTGTGCGCCGTGGCGGCGCTTGCGCTGCTTGAGGTCGCGGGGGCGCAAACGCCCGCCATCACGCCGCCGGAAAAATTCTTCGGCTTTCAACTGGGCAGCGATCGCAAGATCGCGCGCTGGGATCGCATCGTCGAATACTACCGGCTGCTCGAGCGCGAAAGCGCGGGCAAGCTGAAGGTCGTCGAAATGGGGCCGACGACGGAAGGCCGGCCGTTCGTGCTCGTCATCATCACGGCGCCGGAAAACATGGCGCGCCTGGAACGCCTGCGGCAAGTCAACCTGCGCCTGAGCGACCCGCGCGGACTTAGCGGGGAGGAAGCAGCCAGGCTGGTGGCCGAAGGACGAGCCGTCGTCTGCCAGTCCATGAGCCTGCACGCCACCGAAATCGGCGGCACGCAAATGGCGCCCGAGCTGGCCTGGGAGCTGGTCTCGCGCACCAACGCCGACACCCGTCGCATCCTCGACAACGTTATCTTCCTGCTCATCCCCTGCTTCAATCCCGATGGCGCCGTCATGGTGGCCGACTGGTACGAGAAAACGCTGGGCACCGAGTATGAAGGCTCGAACCTGCCCTGGCTCTATCACAAGTACGCCGGCCATGACAACAATCGCGACGCCTTCCAGCTCAATCTTGTGGAATCGCGCTACGCCGCCCGCATCCTGTTCCGCGAGTGGATCCCGCAGGCCTACGTGGACCACCACCACATGGGCAGCTACGGCCCCAGGCTCTACGTGCCGCCGTACGCCGAACCGATCCGCCCGCACGCTGACCCGCTGGTCTGGCGCGAGATGGCGTGGTACGGAGCGCACATCGCCTACAAGGAAGAGGAAGCCGGGCTTTCCGGGATCATCAACGCGGCGCAATTCTCCGGCTGGGGCCACTTCGGCTTCCACTGGATCACCCCGTTCCACAACATCGCGGGCATGCTGACCGAATCGGCCAGCGCGCGCATCGCCAGCCCCATCTACATTCACCCGGATCAGTTGCGGGGCGATGCTCGGGGCCTGCCCGCCTACGCGCCGCAGACCACGTTCCCCAACCCGTGGCCGGGCGGCTGGTGGCGCCTGCGGGACATCATCGAGCGGCAGAAGGTCTCGGCCTGGGCCGTGCTCGATCTGGCGGCGCGCAACCGCGAAACCGTGTTGTGGAACGCGTTCTACAAGGCGAAACGGCAGACCGAACGGGGCGCGCAGGGCACGCCCAAAGCCTATCTCATCCCGCCGACGCAGCACGATCCCCTCACGGCCGCCAAAATGGTGAACAATCTTCTGGCCCAGGGCGTCGAAGTCCACCGCGCGCGTGCCCCGTTCACGCTCTCTTCAGGCATGAGCTACCCGGCGGGCACGTTCGTGGTCTCGCTGGCCCAGCCCAAGATGGGACTGATCCGTTACCTGCTCGGACGAACGTTCTATCCCGACAACGAGTGGACGCGCGCCCGCGACGGCACACCCATGCGTCCCTACGATCTGGCCACGGACACGATGTTCGAGTTCATGGGCGTGCGCGTGGATCCCTCGGATGAGCCGGTGCGCGCCGATCTGGAAAAGGTCACCGCGGAGCTGACGCCCGAGGGGCGAGTGCCGGCCGGCGCGGCGCTCTACGCGCTGGACGGGCGGCTGAACGACAGCTTCCGCGCTGTGAATCTCCTGCTCGATCGCGGTATCGCAGTGCGCCGCTTCCACCGCCCATGGAAAGATCGCAGGCCCGGCGACTTCCTGGTCGCGGCGCCGGCGGAATCGCTGATCGAAATCGCGCGACGCACGGGCGTGGACTTCATCCCGCTCTCCGCGGATCCCGGCGAGCAGGCACGCCCGCTCCAGCGCCTGCGCATCGGCATGTACCAGCGTTACTGGGGCGGCAACATGGACGAAGGCTGGACGCGGCTGCTGCTGGAGCAGTTCGGCTTCCCTTACAAGAGCGTGATGGATGCAGAAATCAAGAAGGGCGGTCTGCGGCAAAACTACGACGTCTTCATCCTGCCTGATGACAGCACGGCGCGGATCACGGGCGAGCGCCGCGAACGCGAGAGCCAGAGCGCGCCGCCGGAAGAGGAGTACCCGCCGGAATACCGAAGCGGCATCGGCGACGAAGGCGTCAAGGCGTTGCGCGAGTTCGTCGAGCAGGGCGGACGGCTGGTGACCTTTGGTGACGCATCCATGTTTCCCATCGAGAAGCTGGGTCTGCGATTGCGCAACGTGGTGGCCGGCAAGTCGCCGCGGGAATTCTGGTGCCCCGGCTCGACGCTGCGCGTGCGCTTCGACGTCGCGCACCCGCTCGGCTACGGCATGCCCGAGGAGGGCCTGGCCCTGTACCTGGCAGGCAACCCGGTCTTCGAGATTCTGCCCTCGGCTTTCAACGACCGCTACGAAACGATCGCGCGCTATGCGGACCGCGACCTGCTGGCCAGCGGCTGGCTCATCGGTGAGCAAACGATCGCGGGCAAGCCGGCGATGATCTGTGCTCGGATGGGCAAGGGCGAGGTCGTGCTGATCGGCTTCCGCGCCCAGCACCGGGCCCAGACCCACGGCACGTTCAAGCTGGTTTTCAACGCGCTCTTCCGTTAGGCCGCATCCGGACTGCGAAAATCCGCCCGCGCGGCCACTAATCTTGGTAGCCGGCATGTGGCAGCGCGGCCTGTGGCTGGTTCTGGCGGCCGGACTGGCCTGCGGTCAGTCCGAGGATCCCCAGCACCCGTGGCTGGACAAGGCTTATGCGGCGCTGCGGGCCGCCGACTATGAGCAGGCGATCGCCTGCTTCCGGCGCGCCATCGAAGCCGATCCGGGCAAGGTCGCCATCCGCAAGGACCTGGCTTACGCCTTGCTCAAAATCGGCGAAAACGAGGCAGCGCGGGAGGAATTCGCCCAAGTCGTGCGCTTGGCCCCGGAGGATCACCACGCCGCGCTCGAATACGCCTTCCTGTGCTACGAGACCGGGCAACGCGCGAGAGCCCGCCGCACGTTCGACCGCATCCGCCATGTGGGTGACCCAGCCTCCCGGGCGACTGCGGAGCAGGCCTTCCAGAACATAGACCGCGCGCTCGCTGAGGCCATTTCGCGCTGGCGCGAGGCGGTCGAGAAGAACCCGGGAGATTTCGGGAGCCATCTCGAGCTGGCGCGGCTGGCCGAGGAACGCGACGAGCTGGCGCTGGCCGCGGAGCATTACGAGAAGGCCTGGCGTTTGCGGCCGGAACGGCGTGGCGTGCTCGTGGATCTCGGTCGCGTGTGGCTCGAGCAAGGCGATCGGGAGCGCGGACTGGCAGCGCTGCTGGCGGCCTCGCGCGGCGCCGAACCTTACGCGGCCGACCGCGCACGGGAACTGCTGCCCGCCCGCTATCCCTATGTTTATGAATTCGAGCGCGCCCTCGAACTGGATCCGGCCAACTTGCCGCTGCGACGCGAGCTGGCCTATCTGCTGCTCGAAATGAAGCGCACCCAGGACGCCGAGCGCCACTTCCGAAAAATCGTTGAGACCGATCCGGGAGACCTGCTCTCCACTGCCCAACTGGCTTTTCTGCTGCTGGCGCGCGGGGAGCGAGCCGCCGCCTCCCCCTTGATCGAACGCGTGCTGGCGGGAGGCGACCACGAGCTGGCCGCGCGCGTGCGCCGCACGCTGGGCATGCCGGAAACCGCGCCGCGCGCTGCGCCCGGGTCGCCGCAAAGCACTGCGCCCGTCGAAGCCAAGACGATGGCCGAGCGAAGTTACTCTGCAGGTTACCTCAAGGATGCTTTGAAATACCTGCAACTGGCCCACGACGCGGATCCCGCCGACTTTGCCGTCATGCTGAAGTTAGGCTGGACCTATAACTTGCTGGGCCAGGACCGGCAAGCCGTTCGCTGGTTCGAGCTGGCACGTTACAGTCCCGATCCCGCCATTGCCGCCGAAGCGACCCGAGCCTGGCGGAACCTCAGTCCCGGACTGAGCCGCGTCCGCACTTCTTTCTGGGCATTGCCGTTTTACTCCTCCCGCTGGCGCGACGTTTTCACTTACTCACAGTTGAAAACCGAGTTGCGGTCGGGAGAGCTGCCGTTCCGGCCATATCTTTCGATGCGCTTTATCGGAGATACGCGCAGCCGTCCGGGCGGCGCCGTGCCGCAGTACTTTTCGGAGACGGCCTTTATTCTGGGTGCGGGAATCATGACGCGCAGCTACCGCGGAGCGCTGCTGTGGGCCGAAGCCGGAGTGGCGTTGAGTTACATGAGGCAGCCGCAGAGCGGGCGCGCCCGGTCGGACTACCGGGGCGGCCTGGCTTTCAGTCGCGTCTTTGGCCGGCAGCTTGGCAGCGAAGGCTCCGGCGGCTTTTTCGAAACCGGGGCCGACGCCGTCTTTATCAGCCGCTTCGACAACGATCTGCTGCTGTACTGGCGCAACCGGATGGGTTACACGGCGCCCGTATCCATGAAGCTGGGCGGTCTGGCGACGCAGTGGTGCTGGAACGTGATTGCGGCCACGGACGCCAGGCGCCAGTACTGGGCCAACTTTGTGGAATCAGGTCCCGGTCTGCGCCTGCGCTGGCAGAGCTGGCCGCCGGGTCTCTATCTCAGTGTGGACGGCCTGCGCGGCGTGCACACGCTCAATCGCTACAATCCCCGCCGGCCCAATTACTGGGACTTGCGAGCAGGATTCTGGTATGCCTTTGCGCGCTAGCCTCTGCCTGCTTTACCCGCTGCTGGCTGCGGCAGGCCCAATGGCCACCTTCCACGTGGCCGATTCGGGTTCCGTGTGGCGCGAAATTCTGGGATCCGTCGGGTTTTTCCCCGCCCCGTCCGCGTCCGAGGCGCGAATCCTGGTTCTGGGCGGCGGGCCGCCGCCGGCTGACTGGCAGGCGCGGCTGTCGGCCGGCGCAGTTCTGATCGTGGAGGGCGAGTCGCCGCTGGCCGCCGAACTCGGTTTCCGGGCCACGGGTCGGCGCGTGGTCGCGCGCAGCGTCCAGGACGTTCACCGACCCCAACTGCGCATCGTCTGGGAGCAACCGCTCGAACTGCCGGTCTTCGCCGTGCCCGAAGGTGCGCGCGTGCTCGCCTGGGAACGCTGGGAACGGACGCCGCTGGTGGCCGTCGTACGCCGTGGCGAGGGCGCCGTACTGTGGCTGGCTTGCCCGCCGGGTCCCAAACCCTACGCACGCTTCCCATATCTGGCGCATGCACTCGCGGAGCTGGGCGCCGACCCGCCTCTTCGCAGCCGGCGACTGTGGGCGTTCTTCGATTCCTCGTACCGCCTGCGCGTGGATCTCGATTACTTCGCCCGCCGCTGGCGCGCCGCCGGCTTCAGCGCGCTTCACGTCGCAGCCTGGCACTTCTTCGAGCCGGATCCGGAACGCGATGCCTATCTCGCCCGCCTGATCGAAGCCTGCCACCGCAACGCGGTTCTGGTCTACGCCTGGCTCGAGCTGCCTCACGTCAGCGAGCGCTTCTGGCAGGGACATCCCGAGTGGCGCGAAAAAACTGCGCTGCTCCAGGACGCGCACCTGGACTGGCGCAAGCTGATGAACCTGGCCAATCCGGACTGTGCCCGCGCCGTGCGTCAGGGCGTGCGTCGCCTCATCGAGCGCTTCGACTTCGACGGAGTCAACCTCGCGGAACTGTACTTCGAATCGCTCGAGGGCGCTGCCAACCCGGCGCGCTTCACGCCGATGAACGACGACGTGCGCCGCGAGTTCCGGAAACTGGCGGGCTTCGATCCGCTGGAGCTGTTTGATTCGGCCTCGCCCCGTCACCTCTCGCGGAACCCCGAGGGTTTGAAGGCCTTTCTGGATTACCGCGCACGGCTCGCCGCGCGCCTGCAACGCGAGTGGCTGGCGGAGCTGGACTCGCTGCGGTCGCTCCCTCCCCATCTCGACCTGGTTTTGACGCACGTGGACGATCGCTTCGATACGCACATGCGCGAGGCGATCGGGGCGGATGCGGCCGCCTTGCTGCCCCTGCTGGACAAGCACGCCTTCACGTTCCTGGTCGAGGATCCGGCCACGGTATGGCATCTGGGGCCGCAACGCTATGCGGAAATAGCCCGGCGCTACGCCGAGCTGGTGGCACGGCCCGAGCGGCTGGGCGTGGACATCAACATCGTCGAGCGTTACCAGGACGTCTATCCCACAAAGCAACAAACCGGAACGGAATTGTTTCAGCTGGTGCGCTCCGCAGCCGAGAGTTTTGCGCGCGTCGCTTTGTACTTCGAGAGTTCCCTGTTGCCTCCGGACCTGCCGCTGCTGCCCGCTGCGGCCGCGCCCGCGACGCGGCTCGAACCGCGCGGGGACAAGCTCATCGTCGAAGCGCGCCAGCCTTTGGGCGTGCGCTGGCGCGGTCCCCTTCGCGTCAACGGCCGTCCCTGGCCTGTGCGGGATGACGAACACGCCTGGCTGCCCGCCGGACGGCACGTCCTCGAGGCCGCTGCCGGGCCGGAATTCCTCCGCCTGCTGGATCTGAACGCGGAGCTGATCAGCGCCGCCGTCATGCCCGGCGGCCTGGAATTCGCCTATCGCAGCTCCTCCCGCGCCATCGCCGTGCTGGATCGCCGCCCGGCCGAAATCGAGCTGGACGGCGAGGCCGCGCGTCTCCCCGTGCTCGAAGAGCGCGGGCGTTTCCTGCTCATGCTCCCCCGCGGCCAGCACCTGGTCGCGATCCGCATGGAACCCTCCGCCCGATTGGTAAACTGATGGTTTCACGCCTGCACTCGACCGCCTTTCCAGGCGTGGGTTCGCAATATGCAAGCACGGTGGATCGCCGCGGCAGTTCTTTGCGTCACTGGGGCGCCCCTGCTGGCCCAGAAGTGGGAAATCAACGTTTCGCGGATCTCCTCCAGCTTCAGCAAGGCGCCCCTCGGTTCGCTCAACGAAAAGAACAACAAGGATGACGACACTCATCTGGTAGGGCTGAACGGCTACGGGATTCGTATCACCTACAACACGCGCGGCTATTACGGTCACGAGATCGGTTATATCCGCACGCGCGCCATCTTCCAGACCAAGATCCGGCCCGACGCAAAGACATTCAATCTCGTGGAGGAACGGGTCTGGGTCCAGGAAGGGTTTTATAACTTCCTGATGTACTGCATGCCCCGTGGCGAGAAGTGGCGCCCTTACATCGCCGTGGGCTTGCAGGCGCATCAGTATGGCGCGCCTGTGAACATTCCCCAGTTCGATACCGGGCCGACGCGCAATTACGGGATCAACTATGGGGTCGGCCTCAAGTTACACCTCATCCCCCATTCGGTCATCCGATTTGATTTCCGTGACCACTTCGGCGGCAAGCCCTACGACCTGAAATTCGAGGACCCCGCGAAATCCGGCGGGATCCTTCGCAGCATAGAGCTTTCGGCAGGCATCGGGATCACCTTCGGGAAATAATGATGTTCCTCTCCAGCCCTGGGGCCGCGGGGAGCAATTGGCAGGCCCCTCGGATGCGCCGCGTGCTGAGGGCGCACCAGGAACGACAGAGGCACAAGAGGGAGTTTAGCTCCACCCCATCCCGAACCCTGAACTCGTGGCTACGCACGGGCTTTTCTGGTTTACAATGGGGCTTGGGCTCCTGGAAGCGGGGCCCAAGCAAGAGAGTTATGGAGACGGCTGGTAGCAGCGGTTCACCAGGCAGGCGGGTCAAGTCCCCTGTGGTGGTACGGAGGGCCGCTGCGACCGGGTTGTACGGCTCGCGCTAGTCAGTCCCCTGGCCTTCAGGCTCGTTAGGCCCCGGGGCTGAAACCCGCGATCGCACGGCCCGGTCGCGGGGTGCCTCGGGGAAAGAGTTTCCCTCACCTGCCTTTTCCCAGCCAGAAGTCTGGCTTCGGAGCACACCGGGGGTTGGTGCCCCGGAGACGTGCTCGAGCAGGCGCACAGGCCTGCCCCTGCTGCGGCCGCAGGGAGGTGCAAAGATGCTGAAGATCCTCGCAGAAGCAAAACCCCGGCGCCGGGGGGCTGCGGCGCCGGCGGCTCAGCCGCACTGGGCGGCCCGCTTCCCCGCCTCGCTCCTGGACTCCGAGCCTTCTGAGGTGCTGCAAGAATTGGGCAGCTCGCTGCAAGGCTTGAGTTCGGAAGTCGCTCTAGAACGGCTCCAACAATGGGGACCCAACACGGTCCTGCGGGAAAAGCCGCCGCGCTGGTGGAACCACCTGTATGACGCTTTCAACAACGCCTTCATCCTGCTCCTGCTGTCGCTGGCCGGCATCGCCGCTCTGACCGGCGACAAGGATGCCGTCATCATCATCATTTCCACCATGGTGGTCATCAGCGTGGTGCTGAGGTTCGTGCAGGAACACCGCTCCAGCCAGGCGGCGCAGAAGCTCAAAGAAATGGTGGAGACGACGGCCACGGTGACGCGCGACGGCATCAAGCGGGAAATCCCGGTGGACGAGCTGGTTCCCGGGGACATCGTGCACCTGTCGGCCGGCGACATGATCCCTGCCGACCTCCGGCTCATCGCCAGCAAGGACCTTTTCGTGAGTCAGGCCGCCCTCACGGGCGAGTCCGTCCCGGTGGAGAAGTTCGCGGAGGGAGGGCCACCCGCCAGCGGAAGTCTGCTGGATCATCCGCGGCTCTGTTTCATGGGCACCAACGTAGTCAGCGGGACGGGCACGGGCGTGGTTCTGGCGACAGGTCCAGCGACATACTTCGGGATGCTGGCGCGGCACGTCGTGGTCACGCGGCGGGTGGAAACGGAATTCGACCGCGGAATCAACCGGGTTAGCCGCCTTCTCATCCGCTTTACCCTGGTCATGGTTCCGGTCGTGTTCCTCATCAACGGAGTGACCAAGAAGGACTGGACGCAAGCCTTCTTCTTCGCGCTCTCGGTGGCCGTCGGTCTGACGCCGGAAATGCTCCCCATGGTGGTGACCGCCAATTTGGCCCGCGGGGCCGTCAACATGTCGCGCAAGAAAGTCATCGTGAAACGGCTGCCCTCCATCCAGGATCTGGGCGCTATGAATATTCTGTGTTGCGACAAAACCGGCACTCTTACTCAGGACAAAGTTATTTTGGTGCGCTATCTGGATCTTCTGGGCCGCGACTCCGAGAAAGTCTTGCAGCTCGGTTATCTCAACAGTTACTATCAAACCGGCTTGAAAAACCTCCTCGACCGGGCCATTCTGGAGCACGCCGAACTTTACGAGGGCCTTCGCGTCGCCACCGACTATCGCCTGGTGGACGAGATTCCCTTCGATTTCAACCGGCGCCGCATGTCCGTTTGCGTGGAAACCGAAAAACGGGAAGAACTGTTGATTACCAAGGGCGCCATCGAGGAAATGCTGGAAGTGTGCCGTTTCGTCGAGATTGACCGCAAACCTTACCCCCTGGATGATCACCGCCGCGAAATCGCCCGCAGCCTGGTTCGCAAACTCAATGAGGAAGGCTTCCGGGTCATCGCCATCGCTTACCGCCGCTTCCCTCTGGGTCGCCAGCGTTACACCCGCGAGGACGAACAACAAATGACCCTGGCGGGCTTCATGGCCTTTCTGGACCCGCCCAAGGAGTCGGCTGCCCCCGCCATCCGGGCCTTGAAAGAGCACGGCGTGGCGGTCAAGGTGGTCTCAGGGGATAACGAAGCGGTCACGGCAAGGGTCTGCCAGGAGGTGGGCCTCGAAATCGAGGGCATTCTTCTCGGTCCCGAAATTGACCGCATGTCCGACCAAGAACTGGCGGAAGCCGCCCGGCGAGTCAACGTATTCGCAAAGGTTTCGCCCGACGCCAAGGCGCGTATCGTTCGCGCCCTGCAAGCCGAGGGGAACGTCGTCGGCTTCCTCGGTGATGGGATCAACGACGCACCCGCTCTCAAGCAGGCCGACGTAGGCATCTCAGTCAACACCGCGGTGGATATCGCCCGCGAGTCAGCCGATATCATCTTGCTGGAAAAGAGCCTGCTGGTGCTGGAAGAAGGGGTGGTAGAAGGTCGCCGGACGTTCGGGAATATCCTGAAGTACATTCGCATGGGCACCAGCTCCAACTTCGGAAATGTCTTCAGCGTGGTTGGCGCCAGCGCCTGGCTGCCCTTCTTGCCCATGCAGCCGGTCCAGTTGTTGGTGCAAAACCTGCTTTACGACTTTTCCCAAACCGCAATTCCTTTCGATCACATGGACAGCGAATACCTGAAGGTCCCTCGGCGTTGGGAGCCGGCCGGCATCGCCCGCTTCATGCTCCACCTCGGCCCGGTCTCCTCGATTTTCGACTATGTCACTTTCTGCCTGATGTGGTTCTTTTTTGGCGCACGCACGCCCGAGGCCCAGTCGCTGTTTCAGTCTGGCTGGTTCGTCGAAGGACTTCTCTCTCAAACCCTGATCGTCCACATTATTCGCACGCACAAAGTCCCGTTCCTGGAAAGCCGCGCCGCCGCTCCCCTGGCCTTGTTGACGGCCCTCGTGATGCTTGCAGGTCTCGCGATCCCCTTCACCGGCTTTGGCCGGACCATCGGCCTCCAGCCCTTGCCGTGGACTTACTTCCCGTTCCTCGCGCTTATCCTGGCTAGTTATGTGGTCCTGGCGCAGCTCGTCAAAAATTGGTACGCGCGCAAGTACGGCTACTGGTGATCCCGCGGCACTGCGCGGCCCCAGACTTCGATCCAGTCTATGCGCGTGCAGGCGGCCGAGCCGCCGCCGACCATCAGGTCCGTCCAGCCGACTTCGTCCACGCGACTCAGGTCCGGATTGGGCACCCAGTCTCCCTCGATGACGTTCTTGATGTCCAGCCGGCGCCAGCGAATGTCGGCTATGTTGAATTCGCGCTCCCGCCAGTCGGCGGACGCCGGATCGGATTGATCGCTGACCAGCCAGGTTCCGTCGGCCAGCTTCAGGATGATGCGCGCCTCGCGAAAGCCGGATTGCTTGGAGCGCCAGCGGATCTTGGCCAGCCCGGTCAGGTCCACCATAGCGCTCTTGTGCCTCAAACTGACCGCCCAATTGCCCACGGCCTGCCCGGACCAGACGTAGTAGGGATCATCGGCCGGCTTGTCGTGGTGACTCTTCTTGATCTGCGCCGCCCCCGGACCGTGCAGGGACAGAATCAGGTCGGGATTGGCAATATGCGCCTGCGTGATGGGAGTTTCCGGCGGCGTCTCCTTGAAGTCTTCGCGGAAGAATAGCCCGGGGCGCTCCTGCGCCAGGCCCAAGGTGGATAGAAGCATCAGAAGGACCGCGATTCTCACGGGCCACATTGTAGCCCAGCCGGAATGCCTCCCGCCAGCTCGCGCTCCGGCAGGGTTACAATGCGAAAGACGCGTTCCCGCCGGCGCGATCGCCCGGCAGGCAAGGTGAGCATCCGATGCAGCAATACACTTACGCCGAAATCGCCAAAATGATAGATCACTCGCTTCTCCAGCCCGTGCTGACGCAGCAGGAACTGGAAGAAGGAATCCGCCTGGCGCGCGACTATGAGGTGGCCACGGTCTGCATCCTTCCCTACTATCTGCGCCGCTGCGCCGAGCTGCTGGCGGGCAGTTCCGTGCTGCCCACGACGACGGTGGGTTTCCCCCACGGCGCGCACGCCACGGCCATCAAGGCCGCCGAAGCTCGCCAGGCTCTGGCCGACGGCGCCCGCGAGCTGGACATGGTGGTCAACATCAGCGCGGTCCGCAGCGGAGACTGGACTTACGTGGAACGTGACATTGCCGCCGTCCTCGAAGTTAGTCGCCAGGCCGGCGCCAGACTAAAAGTCATTTTCGAGAACTGTTACTTGAACGATGCACAGAAAATCCGCTTGTGCGAAATCTGCGGGCGCCTGAGCGTGGATTGGGTAAAGACGTCCACCGGCTACGGCACGGGCGGAGCGACTCCCGAGGACGTCGCCCTGATGCGCCGGCATTCGCCGCCGCACGTGCAGGTGAAAGCAGCCGGCGGGATCCGCGACCTTGACAGTCTGCTGCGGATGCGGGAGCTGGGCGCCACGCGGATCGGCGCGACGCGGACCAAAGATATCCTGGACGAATGCCGGCGGCGCCTGGGCCTGCCTCCCATCCGCCCGGAGAGCGCGCCGCACAGCTGAGAAAAAGCGGGTCAAGATCGCCCGAAAACGCCTCTGGGGGCGCCCGAGGCGGCTTACAATAAAGCCATGATTACTCGCCGGCAGTTGCTGGGAATTTTCGGAGCGGCAGCGCTGGCCGGGCGCGCCCGCTCTGCTCCGCCTCCGACGGCACTGGCGCACCGCACGCTGGGCCGGACGGGCCGCTGGGTCACCCCGTTCGGTCTGGGCGGTCAGGCGGCTTTGCAGTTTCCGACTTCGGAAGAGGAATCCGTGGACATCATCGTCCGGGCCATCGAGCTGGGCATTAACTATCTGGACACCGCCAACGCCTATGGCCCCAGTCAGTCGCTGTACGGACGCGCCTTCTGGAAGCTGCGCATCACTCCTGGACACCCCGACTACGACGCGGCCCTGCGCGAGCGTTTGTTCATCGCCAGCAAGACCGGGCAGCGCTACGCCTACGATCGCAGCCGGCCTCAGGCGGCCACCGCGATCAGCGACCTGAAGCGCGCCCTGACCCAGATGTTCGGCGACGGGCAGGGGTGGATTCCCGACGGCGCGTATCTGGACCTTTTCCAGATCCACAACCTCACCACAGAAGAGCAAGTCGAACAGATTTACGAGGCGCTCGAGCTGCGCGGCGGCAAGATGCCGGACCGCATCGGCGCCCTGGCCGGGCTGCTCGATTACCGCGACGGCACGAACTTCACGGGACTCAACCCCGAATACCGCCGCTTCATCCGCCACATCGGAATCACAGGCCACCTGAGCTCGCCCGTGCTCATGAAGGCCATTCAGCGCGACGAACTCAACATCCTGGATACGTTGCTGGTGGCTTTGAACGCCAACGATCGTCAGTATCTGTCGCACCAGTACAACGTGATCCCGGTGGCGCGGGCTAAAGGCATGGGCATCATCGCCATGAAAGTTTTCTGCGCCGGCGGTATCTACACGGGCATGCAGCGGCAGCCGCGGGAAGCCTCTGAGCTGATCCGCACCGTGGGCGTTCCCGGAGGCGTGGACAGTGCGGATCTGATCCGCTACCCGCTGTCCGTGCCCGGCGTGGCCGTGGTCATCGCGGGCGTCTCGCGCGTGGATCGCGAGCGTCCCGAAAACGACCAATTAGCGTGCAACCTGGCGGCCGCCGTCATGGACGTACCTTCGGAAGCCGAGCGACGGCGGATCGAGTCGGCGGTGGCCGAGCGTCACGGAACCAGGACCAATTACTTCCAGGAGGCTTCTCGCGGCCTCGTGCATCCTCCGCCGCCCCAGGTCGAGCAGGACGGCGACCGGGTATGGATTCGCTGGACCACGGGCCTCGCCGGCAACGAACCGATTCGTTCTTACAAGATTTACTCGGGCCAGGACCTGCGGGCTTGGATTCCGTTCCGGCCCCAAACCACGACCGCGCCGCTCTCCCTGCCGCTGCCGTCTTATATGGTGGGCGACGACCCGGTCCGCGTGGAAGCTTCGACCGAGCTGCCGCCGTGGTGAGGCTTGGCCTACGGCGCTAGAATAACGGTGTCTGGTGGAGCCTGCCGAAGCCGACCGTCTCGTCGTAGTCCTCGTCGCCCCTCGCAATCCCCTGAACATCGGCGCCGCGGCGCGCGCGATGAGTAACTTCGGGTTCTCCCGCCTGCGCGTGGTGAACCCCTACGAAGTGGCGTTCCGGGAAGCCCGCTCCGCGGTCGGCGCCAGCGAACTGCTGGCGCGGGCCGAAGAATTCAGCTCGGTGGCAGACGCCGTGGCGGACTGTACCCTGGTGGTGGGCACGGCCGGCGTGACTGCGAGGCAACCGCAGCAGCCGGTGCGCCGGCTTGAACTGGCTGCCCGCCTGATCCGGCGGGCTCTGCCGCGTGGTCCGGTCGCGCTTCTGTTCGGCTCGGAAAAATTCGGGCTGAGCAACGAAGACCTGAGTTACTGCCACTGGATCCTTCATATCCCCACGCGCCCGGAACACGAGTCCATGAACCTGGGCCAGGCGGTCGCGGTTTGCCTGTACGAGCTGGCGCGCAATCCTGGCGCCGCGCGACGAACGCCCGCAGCACCGCGCCCGGCCACCTCCGCCGACCTCGAACGCCTGACCGATGTTTTGCTGGAAGTGCTCGAGCGCAGCGGATATGTGAATCCGGTAACTGCCGCCTCGACGCGCCTTAAAACCCGCCGGCTGATCCGGCGACTCGCGCTTACCGAGCGGGACGCCATCGTACTTACCGGTATGATGCGGCAGATTCTCTGGAAACTTACCGAGGGCAGCAGCGATGTGCAAGACCGAAATCCATCTGGAACTGTTGCGGCCGCTGGATGAAGCCATGCTCGCCCGCCTCATGCGGGCTTATTCCATTTACGGCTTTTTAAAACTGGACGCCCAACCGGGCGGCCGCACCCTGCGAGTCACTTACGATGCCACCCGCTTGACCGACGAGCAGGTAGTTTCCGAGTTACGCAGGCTGGGCATCCCGGTAGTTGTACCCGAGCGAACCGGGAGCCGGACGGCCGGCTGAAAGCACACCGCTCAGTTACTCGCCCGGCCGCGGCGTTCCCAACCCGGCTTGAAAAGCGGCAGGTAATTTTCGGGATGATACGGGTGCTTGAGTATCTCCTCAATATTCAGATCCACGCCCAGACCGGGCCGGTCGGGAATCGGGATGTAACCGTTGACTACTTCCACCGGATGGGTGACAATATCCCGCTCCCACGGCTCGTTGAATTCATCGAAAATTTCGTGGATCAAAAAGTTGGGGATCGAGGCGTTCAGTTGCACGCAGGCAGCCGAGCAGACCGGCCCCTGAGCGCTGTGCGGGGCGATCATGCCGTAATAGGCGTCCACCATGTCGGCGATTTTGCGCGCCGCGAACAACCCACCCAGATTCAGGGGCTCGGGCTGGTAGATACTGACGGCGCGGTGGGAAAGCAGCTCGGCGAACTGTTGTTTGTTGAACAGGTTTTCGCCCGTAGCGATGGGCACCGGACTGCGTCGCGCCACTTCCACCATGGCCTGAATATCGGTATGCGGCACGGGCTCTTCGAACCACATGGGACGGAACTCCGCCATCGCCTCGGCGAACTGGACGGCTGTGGCAACGTTGAACCGGCAGTGCCCTTCGATCAGAATGTCCACCGCGTCGCCTACCGCCGAGCGAACCGCGCGGATGATATCCAGCGAGAGATCGAACTCGTAGCGCGGCAGCACACGCCAGTTGTCGCCGAAGGGATCGAATTTCAGCGCCGTGTAACCGCGTTTGACGACCTCGGCCGCCTTTTCTGCGAAGCTTTCCGGACGCCTCGGTCCGCGGTACCAGCCATTGGCGTAAGCGCGCAACTTCTCGTGGCAACGCCCGCCCCACAGGTTGTAAACGGGCTGCCCCAGGGCCTTGCCGATGATGTCCCAGCAGGCCATCTCGATCGCCGCCACGGCGCACATGTGGATCTGGCCGCCGTCGGTGTAAACGTCGCGGATCAGCCGCTGGCTGAGAATCTCGATTTGGAACGGATCCATCCCCAAGACGAAATTCTCCAGCTCGTGGATGGCGGCCTCCACCGTCCGGGCGAAGCAATTCAGGGTGCCCTCGCCGATGCCGTAAATGCCCTCGTCCGTGATGACCTTGGCAAACAGCCAGTTCTTCCAGGGATTGCCCGCGATGTAGGTTTCGATTTTGGCGATTCGCATCGCCTCCATGATAGCCAACGGCTGGGCCGCGACTGCGCCGGGAGCCGGCTCGTCAAGTCGCCCCGCGGCCGCGGCATCGTCCGGCTTGACAAGCCTGTAAGCCTAACCCTATCATGGGCTTTGCGCTTTCAGGGCGCTCGGGCCGGGTTGCCGGTCCCCCTGACGGACGACTTGAGGAGGTAGCTTTGATCAAGCTCGACATCATCAACGAGGTCGTCAAAAAAACCGGCATCACGAAGACCAAAGCGGAAATGGCAGTGGAGACGGTCTTCGAAACCATGAAGCGCGCCCTGGCCCAGGGGGAGCGGATCGAATTGCGCGGCTTCGGCATCTTTACCGTCCGGCCGCGCAAGACTGGCATCGGCCGCAACCCGCGCACGGGCGCCGAAGTGGCCATTCCGCCCGGCAAGGCCGTACGCTTCAAGCCAGGCAAGGAATTGCAGTCCCTGGACTAGCGTGGCCCCGTGTCCTTTCAGCCGTACTCAGCAGGCGCATCCGGCCTCGAACCCGGCAACGGCGCCGGGCGGCGCGTCTATGTGTGGCAAAGCAAGTCCGCCCGCCCGCGCTACGGCGTCCATCTGCTGCTGATCGGGCTCACCCTCCTGACGACCAGCGTCATGGGAGCGCGCCTGGCACTGAACTTCCGCTACAATCGGCCTGCCTTCGATCTGGAGCGCGATCTGGCCGCCTTGGGCGATCTCTGGGTGCAGCCGTGGCGCATCGTGGACGGCCTGCCCTTCTCACTTACGCTGCTCGTCATCCTGCTGGCGCACGAACTCGGCCATTATGTCGCCTGCGCTTACTACCGGGTGGACGCCACGCTGCCCTACTTTTTGCCCGCGCCCACCTTCATCGGCACGCTGGGCGCTTTCATTCGCATCCGCTCGCCCATTTACTCCAAGCGCATGCTCTTCGATATCGGCATTGCGGGTCCGCTGGCGGGTTTCGTAGTGCTGCTGCCCGCGCTGGCCATCGGGCTGGCTTACTCCAAAGTGATTCCCGGCATCGCCCATCGCGGCGATCTGGTCTTCGGAACGCCGCTGCTGCAGTGGCTGCTGGAGCGATTGATCTTTCCCGGCGTCCCCTCCTCGGACATCTACCTGCATCCGGTAGCCCGCGCCGCCTGGGTCGGACTGTTCGCCACGGCATTGAACCTGCTGCCCATCGGGCAACTGGACGGCGGCCACATCCTCTACTCGTTCGCGGGTGAAAGACACCGGCTGCTTTCCCGTGTCTTCGTGCTGGCCCTGCTGCCCATCGGATACTTCTATTGGGAGGGATGGCTGGTGTGGGCGGTGCTGCTATTGCTGTTCGGCATGCGCCACCCCTCCATCTACGATCCGACGCCCATGGACCAGGGCCGGCGTCGCCTGGCGTGGCTCGCGCTCGCGGTGTTCCTGCTCTGCTTCACCTTGTCGCCGATCCGCCCGGGCCTGGCCTCCTGAACGCGATGGCATGAAGATTTCGGCCACCATCATCACGGAGAACGAGGAACGCAACCTTCCGCGGGCCATCGAAAGCCTGCGTTGCTGCGACGAAATTGTCGTGGTGGACTGCGGCTCCACGGACCGCACCGTCGAGGTGGCGCGACGATTGGGCGCCCGCGTGCTCGAAGCCGAATGGCGCGGCTACGCGGCGCAAAAGAACTTTGCTGCCGAGCAGGCCAGCTACGACTGGATTCTCTCGCTCGACGCCGACGAGGCGCTCAGCGAGGCGCTCGAAGCCGAAATCTGGCAGCTCAAGAAAACCGGGCCGGACTGCGACGCCTACACCGTGCCGCGCCTCGCCCAATATCTGGGTCGCTGGATCCTGCACTCGGGCTGGTATCCGGATCGCAAGATTCGCCTCTACGACCGCCGGAAGGCGCGCTGGGTGGGCGAATTCGTTCACGAGCGAGTGGTCACCGAGGGCCGCGTCGGGCACCTGCGTTCCAACTTGCTACACTTCACCTGCGACTCGCTCTCCGAGCACCTGAAAAGGCTCGATCGTTACACCACGCTGGCCGCGCAGGAGCTGGTGGCCCGCCGCCAGAAGATCGGCTGGCGACATCTGCTGCTTGCCCCGCTGGCGACGTTCTGGCGAACGTACGTCTTCCAGCTCGGCTTTCTGGATGGCTTCGAAGGCCTGACCATCGCGCGCATGGCCGCCATTTATACTTACCTGAAATACGCCAAGGCGCGGAACATGAGTTGAAGCTCGGGCGCGCCGGGCGGCTTGGGGAGGCGCCGGCTTGCGGATCGTCCACGTGGACACGGGACAGCGAATGCGAGGCGGCCAGTGGCAAGCGCTGTTCCTGCACCAAGGACTCGTGGAGGCCGGCTGGGACAGCGTGTTGCTGGCGCGCCCCGGTTCGCCGCTGTTGCGGGAAGCTCGTGCGCGCGACCTGCCCGCGGAATGTCTGCGTCTGCCCACCCTGTTGCGGCTGGCCCGGGGCGCGGACCTCATCCACGCCCACGACGCACGCGCTCACACCTTGGCTGCACTGACGGGCCATCCCCGGCTGATCGTCTCCCGCCGCGTCGGCTTTGCGCCGCGGGCGAGCGTCTGGTCCCGGTGGAAACTGCGAAAGGCGAAACGTTACCTGGCTGTCTCCCAGTACGTGCGCGGCGTGCTGCTGGCGGCGGGCGTGGAGGCGTCTCGCGTTTCGGTCGTCTACGATGGCGTGCCCTTGCTGCCGCCCTCCTCCCGAGCCGGCCCGGCGATTGCCCCGGCCGAGGACGATCCGATGAAGGGCGAAGGCCTGCTGCGGGAGGCCGAAGCAGCGGGCGGGTTTCGCGTGCTGCGGTCCCATGATCTGGTGGCGGATCTCGGCGCAGCCTCGCTGATGGTTTACCTGAGCCGCATGGAAGGACTCGGGTCGGGCGTGCTGCTGGCCATGTCCGCCGCAGTTCCCGTCGTGGCAAGCAAGGTCGGCGGCTTGACGGAGGCGGTGGTGGACGGTCAGACTGGTCTGCTGGTCGAGAACGCAGCCGGCGCAATCGCCGACGCAGTGAACCGGCTCACCGGCGACCGCGAGCTGGCGTCTCGCATGGGCGAAGCGGGCCGTCAGCGAATCCTCGAGCAGTTCACCATCGAACACATGGTGCAGCGCACTCTGCAAAATTACGAAGAGGTGCTCACATGCCGTACTTAGTCGCCGTGCTGGCAGGCCTGCTCGTGGGCAGCTTTCTCAACGTCTGCATTTACCGGCTGCCGCGCGATCTTTCCGTGATCCGCCCACGCTCTTTCTGCCCGGCGTGCGGAAAGCCGATCGCCTGGTACGATAACATCCCGCTTCTCAGTTACCTCCTGCTCAAGGGTCGGTGCCGCGCCTGCGGCGCTCGCATCCCCCTGCGGTACCCCCTGGTCGAACTGCTGACCGCGGCGTTGTTCGTCCTCGCCGTGGTCGTCTTCGGCCCCACGCTCAAGGCCGTGAAGCTGATGATCCTGGCCGCGGCTACCACTGGGCTGATTTTCTCCGATCTGGAAGAGCGCATCCTGCCCGACGAGCTGACGCTGGGCGGGGCAGCGGCGGGGCTGATCATGGCCGCGCTGACGCCGATGGATTCCATGCTTGTCCTTTTCGTGGCGCCGCTGCGATGGGGTGCGCGATGGCTGTCGCTGGGCGAAGCCGTGCTGGGGGCCGTGGTCACGGCAGGTTTGCTGTTTTTTATGGGCGCTCTCTACGAGAAGGTTCGGAAGCGGGAAGGCATGGGATTGGGCGACGTGAAGATGGCGGCCATGCTGGGTGCCTTCCTCGGCTTGTGGGGCGCGCTTCAGGCGCTGCTGATCGGCTCGCTGCTGGGCTCGATGCTGGGCCTGGTCTACATCAAGGCGACAGGAAAGAAAGCCTCCGAATACGCGCTTCCCTTCGGCAGTTTCTTGGGTGTGGGAGCGCTGGCGGTGGCCTACCTGAAGCTGGCGCCGATTTGAGAGCAAGGAGCCGGGATCTTCGTGAAACGGGTACTCACCGCACTCATCCTTGTACCGATCGCAGTCGCGCTCGTGCTGGCCGCCCCTGCGCCGGTTTTCGCGCTCGCAGTTGCCGCGCTTGCCTGCGCCAGCTATCGGGAGTTCGAGCGACTCACCGCCGCGCATGGCATCCCGAAACCCGGTCTGTTGGGCTACGGAGCGGGTCTTGCCATTTTGTTCGTACCCGCGGAACACCGGAGCCTGTTGGCGCTGATCGCGCCGCTCGCGCTCGCGTGGGCGATGCGGGAGAGGCCGCTAGCGGGCGCATTGCCCCGGGCCTCGGCCTTGGTGCTGGGTACGCTCTGGATCTTCGGCGCCTGGCGCTGCGGGCTTGAGCTACGCTCGGTGGATCCCCGCTGGCTGCTGTTCGTGCTGGTGCTGAACTGGGTAGGGGACACGGCAGCCTACTACGCGGGACGCGCTTTCGGCTCGCGGAAGCTTGCGCCCGAAATCAGCCCGGCGAAAACCTGGGAGGGCGCGGTGGCCTCGATCCTGGCTGCGCTGGCTTCCGGATGGCTGTACGCGCGAGCGGTCTGGCCGGGCATGGAGCCGGCGTCCGTGCTGGTCGTGGCCGCGGTTTGCAACGTGACGGCGCAGCTCGGCGATCTGGGCGAATCCGCGATCAAACGGGGCGCGGGAGTCAAGGATAGCGGCAGCATCCTTCCCGGCCACGGCGGGTGGCTGGACCGCACCGACGGCTTGCTCTTTTCGATGCCCGCGGTGTACGTTGCGCTCCACTGGGTTGTATCCCACTGAAAACAAGAGTCAAATTAAGCCGCATCCCGTGCGATACCGGCCGCATCTAAAGGGACCGCGGATCCAAACCGGGATCCCGGGGGTGAGTTCATGCCAGGGGTTAGCGCAAAAGCAAAGGCGGTCGTCGCCGCCACAGCAGTGGCCGTGCCTTTCTTGCTCTACGCTTTTTCCAGCAATCCTCCGGCGGGCAGCACCGGAGCTCCGGGGGATAGCTTGTGCACGAGGTGCCATGCCGGCACACCCAATCCGCCGGGCGGCAGCGTCAGGGTCGAGTTTCCGGGGGATTTGACGTACACTCCCGGTAACCGGCAGATCTGGACGGTCCGCATCACCGCCCCGTCCGCCCCGCGCGGCCCGGCGATGTGGTCCTACTCTTCGGCACGGGCTTCGGCCCCACGGATCCGGCGGTGCCTGCGGGCCGCGTGGTGACCTCTGCCGCCCGGCTCGCTAATCCCGTGCAGATTCGGTTCGGCAACGTGGTCGCCGAGGTCCAGTTCGCAGGTCTGGCGCCCCAAGCCGCGGGACTCTACCAGTTCAACGTCGTCGTCCCCGCGGTACCCGATGGCGACGTCGAAGTCATCGCTGAGATCGGTGGAGTGCGCACGCAGTCCGGCGCCATGATTCACGTGAAGCGCTGATGGCAGGCCGAAGCCGTCCGCTCAGTGGATGGTCCGCGTCTTGCGGTTCAGGTAGTCCATCAGCAGGTACTGGCCCAGCGTGTAGGGCGTGGTGAAGTAGGCCTTGCCGCGGCACAGCTCGGTTACCTTCTGGACGAAGGCCACCAAGTCGTAATCGCTGGCCAGCATGAACGTGTTGATCTGGATTCCCTGGCGCTTGCAGCGGCCCACCTCTTCCAGCGTCCTGGCGATGACCAGCGGGTCCAGACCGTAGGCGTTCCGATAAATGCGCCCGTCCTCCAGTGTGATCGCGGAAGGCTTGCCGTCCGTGATCATGATAATCTGCTTCATGTCCTTGCGCTCCTGTGCGAGCAGCCGCTGGGCCAGCTTCAGGCCTTCGCAGGTGTTGGTGTAGTACGGGCCGACCTGGGCGCGCGCCAGCTCGGAGAGACGCAACTCCTCGGCGTGATCGTGGAACAGCACGCAGCGCAGGCTATCTCCGGGATACTGCGTCCGAATCAGATGGGCCAGCGCCAGCGCTACTTTCTTGGCCGGCGTGAAGCGATCCTCGCCATAAAGGATCATGCTGTGGCTGGCATCGAGCATCAGCACCGTGGCGCAGGAGCTCTGGTACTCGCACTGGTGGACTTGCAGATCCGTGTAGTCCAGCTCCAGGGGTACCCGCGGCCCCTCGCGCAAGATGGCGGAAAACAGCGTGGCCGGGACGTCGAGATTCAGCGTGTCCCCGAACTCATAGGGCTTGGAAGCGCCCGAGGCCTCCACGCCCGTGGCCATTTCCCGCGTGTCGTGCGCGCCGAAACTCGCTCTGCCCAGCGCCCCCAGCAAGTCCTTGAGGGCGCGGTAACCGAGAAAGTCCAGCGACTTCTCGGTCAGCTCGACTCGCACGCTGGCCGGCTCAGCTTCCGGTTCTTCGGGCGCGGCCAGGTAGCCTTCCTCGATCAACTTGCGCGCCAGGCGATCGGCCAACTGGCGCAACTCCGCCTCGGAAAGCCCTGCGAGCTGCTCCTGAATGCGTTCCCACTCGGGATCGCCGGCCAGCGAGCCCTCTTGCAAAGCCCGCTCGATCGCCTGTCGAAGGTCCTCCAGCGTGTGGCCGTCGAATTCCGTGAAGCGAAAGCGCCAGCGCGAAAAGCCGCTTTCGAGCAGAAAATCGGCCAGCGCTCCCAGTAAACTCTCCGAGCTGATCCCGAAGTCCTCGCCCGTGTAGCGCGAATACCGGATCGAGCGCACGGCAGCCTCCTAGTTGAGCTGGCGCCGGAAGCCGGGACGGCGTCCTTCTTCAATGGTGGTGTCGCGACGGCGTTCTCCGGCCACGAAGCCCAGCTCTTCGCTGCGGCTGATGCGACGGTGCGCGTACAAGCCTTCGAGAATGAACTCAGCCGCAGCCACGCGCAGCGCCGGCGGATCCTTCGGCCCGACGCCGAAGACGCCCAGGTGATCCATCAAGCCATGAATGGCGGACAGGCGCTTGAGCAACACGGTGGCCGGCTCGTATTCCTCGAGCTTGAGCGAGCCGCCCAGCTCGAACCACTGCACCACGGGCGAGAGATTCACGCCATCGAACAGTCGGCTGTGCACCTTGCCGATCGCGGCGCGCACCAGATCCCGCGCCACCGCCTCGGCGCCTTTGAGCTCGCCTTCGTATTCCAGCTCGAGTTTGCCCGTGATGGCGGGCAGCGCGGCATAAAGATCCAGCGCCCGCGGCACGGCCAAATCTTCTCCCGTGCGCAGCGCGCGCCGCTCCGCGTTGGAGACTACGTTCTCCAGAAGCGAGATGGGCAGGCGCTGGGATACGCCCGAGCGACGGTCTACGCGCTTGTCTTCGCGCGCCAGGAACGCCAACTGCTCGACCGCCTCGCGAATGAACTCCGGGATCTGGATGCGGACGGGCGAGGGCCGGTCCGTCCAGGCCTCTTGCCGTGTGATGGCCATGCCCTGCTCAACGGTCAGCGGATAGTGGGTGCGGATCTCGCTGCCTATGCGGTCTTTCAGCGGCGTGATGATCTTGCCGCGCGCCGTGTAGTCCTCCGGGTTGGCGGTGAACACCAGGAGCACGTCCAGGGGCAGTCGCACGGGATAGCCTTTGATCTGGACGTCGCCTTCCTGCATGATGTTGAACAAGCCGACTTGGATCTTGCCCGCCAGATCCGGCAGCTCGTTGATCGCGAAAATGCCGCGGTTGGCGCGCGGCAGCAAGCCGTAGTGAATCGTCAGCTCGTCGGAGATATCGCGTCCACGGCGCGCCGCCTTAATGGGATCAATGTCGCCGATGATATCGGCGATCGTGACGTCGGGCGTGGCCAGCTTCTCGACGTAGCGTTCTTCCGGAGTCAACCAGCGGATAGGCGTTTCGTCGCCCATCTCGCCGATCAGCTCGCGGCAGGCGCGGCACAGCGGGCGATAAGGGTTGTCGTGGATTTCGCAGCCGGCCACGGCGGGCAGCCAGTCGTCGAGCAAGCTCGTGAGGCTTCGCAGGATCCGCGATTTGGCCTGGCCGCGCAGCCCGAGCAGGATGAAGTTGTGCCGGGCCAGAATGGCGTTGACCAGTTGCGGAATCACGCTGTCGTCGTAGCCGACGATCCCCGGAAACAGTTCCGCGCCCGCCTGGAGGCGGCGGATCAGATTGTTGCGCAGTTCGTCCTTGACGCTGCGGCGACCGATTCGCTCTTCACTGAACTCGGCGCTGCGGCGCAAGGCGCCCAGGGTGGCAGGCAGATCGTGTGGCTTCCCCTTCATGGCTCCGCATCCCCGTATACCGGCGATTCTACCAGAGGGACGCGGCAAGGCGCCCGCGCGTTTGCTATTTTTGATGGGCTGAGGCTCAGGAAGGGGATTCGAGGATGCCGGACACTGCTTTTCAGCGCCACTGGCGGCGATTGCAACAGCTCGGCCTGAACGCTTACGAAGCCCGGTCCTATCTGGTGCTCCTGGGCCATCCGCGTTTCAAGGCTCTGGAACTGGCTGCGCGCGCCCGCGTCCCACGGCAGAAAATCTACGAAGTCCTGGACAGCCTGGTCGAAAAAGGTTTCGCACAGGTGATCCAGGAAAAAACCAAACTCTTCTCGGCTGTGGATCCGGAACTGGCCATCCCGGCGTGGCTGGAGCGCAAGCGACGTGCCCAAGAGCAGGAGCTGAACGAGCAGTCGCGTCAGGCAGCCGAGCTGGTCGAGCAGCTCAAGGCCGCTTGCGCCCAGAGCCAAGGCGGAGGCGGAACCCTCGAGTACCTCCGCATCGTGGGCGATCCTGCGCAGATCGCCGCTCAATACCGCCGCATGTTGCAGGAGGCCAGGTCCGAGTACCTGGAATTTTCCCGCCCGCCTTATGCCGTGGATCCGTTGGACGAGCGGCTGGTCAAGGAAGCCGCGCAGCGCGGGGTCCAGTGTCGCCTGCTCATCCAGTCGGGAACGCTCGATGAAGAGCACCGGCGCCGTCTGGAAGAATATCGAGCGGCTGGAGTCGAGATTCGTCAGGCCGCGTCGCTGCCCATGAAGCTGGCGGTTTTCGACGGGACGCGCGGTCTGATCGCCCTGCTCGACCCGGTGGTCACACGGCCGGCCTGGACCGCCGTGGTGTTCGATCACCCCGCCCTGGGCGAGGCCATGCAGGGCCTCTTCGAGGATCGCTGGCGGCGCGCAGAAGCCCTGTGAGGCGGCGCTTTCAGGGACGCTGGGCCACGGCGCCGCGCCCCGCGCGCGTCCGGATCTCGCGAATCGCGTAAATGCGCCGGCCCTGGCTTTCGAAGTAAGTGCGCATCAACATTTCGCCCAGCAAACCGGTGGAAAACATCATGATGCCCGCCAGCAGCAACAGACTGCCCGCGAGCAGCAGCGGCCCATGGTTCACCAAAATCTCGTGGCCGGTAATTTTGTAAATGAAGAGGTAACCCAAAATACCTCCTCCGATCGTCGTTCCGGCCAGACCCAGCTTGCCAAAGAAATGCATCGGGCGGGTGAAATAACTCAGCAGAAACTTGATTGTGATGATGTCGAACAGCACGTGCAAGGTACGTCCCAGGCCGTAGTGCGAGCCGCCGCTGGCCCGCGGAGCATTCTGGATCGGCACTTCGGCGATGCGCGCGCCGTAAAAGCTGGCCAGGGCGGGGATAAAACGATGTAACTCGCCGTATAAGTTGATGTCCTTCAGAATTTCCGCGCGGTAGGCTTTGAACGTAGTCCCGAAATCATGCAGCTCGATGCCGGAGAGTTTCGCCATCAGCCAGTTGGCCACGCGGGAGGGAAGCTTGCGCGTAATAGGATTGTCCACGCGATTCTTGCGCCAGCCGCTGGCGATGTCGTAGCCTTCTTCGATTTTGGCCAGCAGCGCCGGGATGTCTTCCGGCGCATGTTGCAGGTCGGCATCCAGCGAGATGATGACCTCGCCTCGCGCCTCGTGGAAGCCGGCCGAAAGCGCCGCCGTCTGCCCGAAGTTGCGGCGCAGGCGAATCACTTTCACCCGCTCGTCGGAATCGGCCAGATTCGCCAGCAGCTCGAAACTGCGGTCGGTCGAGGCGTCGTCCACGAAAATGATTTCGTAGGGCCGGCCCAGTTTCTCCAGCGTCGCGGTAAGCCGGTCGTACAAAGGCAGCAGGGATGCTTCTTCGTTGTGGACCGGAAGAACAACCGAGAGCATGGGGTTACTAACAGTCTAACAACTTCCGCGGCGATAGAACTCGCGGATCCTTCCGGCGATTTCCTGGACCGCGGATTCCGGCAGGTGGGGATAAAGCGGCAGCGAGAGGATCTCGCGGCAGGCTCGCTCGGCCACGGGCAGGTCGCCGCGACGCGCGCCGCAATCCCGAAAGGCAGGCTGTAGGTGCAGAGGGACCGGATAATGGACCGCCGTGCGTATGCCATGGGAAGCGAGGTAGCGCCGCAGCTTTTCCCTCTCCCGGACGCGAATCGCGTACAGGTGGTGGACGGATCCGGCGCGGTCCAGCAGCCGGACGCCCGGGCAATCCTTCAAGGCCTCGTCGTAGAGCGCGGCCAGACGGGCGCGCCTTCGGTTCCACTCTTCCAGTCGCGTCAGGAACGCACGCAGATAGCAAGCCTGCATTTCGTCGAGCCGCGAGTTGATCCCGGCGATCCGGCTCACATGACCGCCGCTGCGCCCGCCATCGCGCAGCATGGCCAGGCGCCGGCGAATGCCCGCGCGGTTGGTTACGATCGCCCCGCCGTCTCCCAACGCTCCCAGGTTCTTGGTGGGGTAAAAGCTGTACGCCACGTAAGGGGAGAAGGACGCCAGGCTCCGCCCGCGGTAGCGCGCTCCATGGGCCTGGCAGGCGTCCTGGATCAGCACCGCGCCGAACTGGCGCGCCAGCCGTCGGAAGGCGTCCAGCTCGCACGGGCGACCGTAAAGATGCACGGGAAGGAAAGCTACCGTGCGGCGTGTGGCGCGGTTGCCGGCGTCCTCGGGGTCGAGGAGCAGGGTCTGCGGATCCACGTCCGCGAAGCGCGGCGTGGCGCCTGCGGCCAGGATGGCGAGGGCCGTGAAGGGGGCGGTCAGCGGGGTGGTGAGGACCTCCATGCGCCGGTCCGTGACGCCCGCTTCCCGCAGGCACAGCTCGAGCGCGGCCGTACCCGTGCCCACGCCCACGGCATATCGCGCGCCCATCGCCTCGGCGAATTCGCGTTCGAACGCTTCCACCTGCTCGCCCAGGATGAACTGCGATCGCTGGAACATCCGCTCCAGATGGGCGCGCCACAGCGGCTCCGTCTCCCGGATCGCGGGCGCCAGATCGAGAAAGGGGATCTTCATGCCAGCCTGGGATTCTCCCCGTTGATTGCCGGCCGGATCACAAGCCGGTAATACAGACGGATCAGTTGGAGGAACGTCGTGGCCAGCGACCGCACGCGGAAGAATTGGGAACGCCCGTGCAGCCGCGGGTAATGATGCACAGGAACCTCCACCACGCGGTAGGGACTCAGCTCCAGCTTGCGTACTAACTCGACGCAGATCGTGCCGCTGGTCGAACTGAGCCGGATTTCATCCAGCAGGCTGCGCCGGATGAGCCGGTAGTCGCAATCAATATCGCGAATGCGAATCCGAAAGAGGAAGCGCGCGAAAGCATTATAAACGCGCCCGATGAGAATCCGGTGCCAGGGATCGTGCCGCTCGATCTTGTAACCGTTGACCAGGCCCACGTCCGGCTTCATTTGTTCCAGCAGCTTGGGCAGCTCGGCGGGGTCGTACTGGCCGTCGCCGTCGGTGTAGAAAACCAGCTCCTTGGTCGCCGCGGCAAACCCGCTGCGCAGGGCGGCGCCGTAGCCCATGTTCTTTTCGTGCGTGACGACGCGCAGGCGCGGCCCGTACTTTTGCTGGAGCCGGGCAAGCACTTCGCCGGTCTCATCACGGCTGCCGTCGTTGACCACGATGACCTCGTAGTCGCTGGTCAGTTGCGGCAACAGCGCGAAGGTCTTCTCCAGCAGCCCGGGCAGTGAGGGAGCGTCATTGTAAGCAGGGAAAAACACACTCAGGCTGGGCGCTGCGGGGCGCGCCTCACGCATAAGCGCACCATTTTACCGCGGCCTCGCCGGGCCCGCCACAGCGCGACAGGGGCGATGTTTCCTGCCCAGGCACATGCCGACCCACCCCCGGCTGAAATTGTTCACGCACTGCGAATGGCAATCATCGGAGCGCGACTTGGAGAGTTTCGACTTGACAACGGGGCAGGAGTCGGCGTGGGCGAAAGGGACGCACCCGGATCGCGACCGGAATCCCGGTTACCTGCACGCTGGCCGAGCGCGCCAAACCGAGCGTTTGAGAAAACGTCACCGTGGTGCGTGCAGGATCGGGGCGCGTAGCCGCCCTGCCGCTCCCGGACCCCGCAATCAAAACACAGCAGTAACGATGCCGCGCCCGCGCAACTGTCAGCACAGGCGGCAGCGCTCAGCAATCCCGTCAAGCGCCGGCCTTCATGAGCAGCTCGGAGGAGGCGGGCGGAGACGTCTCGCGTTGCCGCGCGAACTCTTCGTCCAGTTGCTTCCAGCGAGCGGCGAGCTTCTCGGCACGCTCGGGGAACCTGGCGATGAGGTTATCTTGTTCCGCGCGATCGCGGGCGAGGTCGTAAAGTTCCCAAGGGCCGTCAGCTCCCGCCGCCACCAACTTCCAGTCGCCCACCCGCAGGGCGCGATTGTTGTTGTGGTTGAAATACAGGAACTCGCGCCGCAAGATGCCGTCGCGTCCAAAGGCTGGCGCGATGCTGATGCCACTGAAACGAGGTGCGCCCTCTGCCGGCGGGCGGTTAGGGTCGCCGCCGGCCAGCTCCAGAAGCGTTACCGGGACGTCAATGAAGTGGCAGCAGTCGTGCCGCAGCGCTCCGGCATCGCGGATTCCCGCCGGCCAGTGCACGATCCAGGGCGAAGCGATCCCGCCCTCGTGAACCCAGGATTTGTGCAAGCGGAACGGCGTGTTACTGGCCGTAGACCACCCCGGTCCCAGGCACAAGTGCGTGCGCGCAGAACCGAGCTCGGCTCGTGGATCGTGACCGTCGCCGCGAATCATCAGCTCGGCGCTGGCGCCGTTGTCCGACAGGAAGAAAATCACCGTATCGCGGAAGGCCCCCATCGCCTTGAGTTGCCCGATCACGCGCCCGATCTCCTGATCCATTCGCGTGATCATGGCCGCGTGAATGGCCATTTTGGTCCGCTGGAAGCGCTTCTGCTCTTCGCTTAGCGAAGACCAAGGCACCGCCCGGGCAACCTCGCCCGGGCCCACGCGAGCGCGAAGCTCAGCCTCGCTGAGATTCCACGAGGGCCACACGTTGGGTTCCAGCGGGGCCAGGCCGCAGTTCACGATCCCCATCTTGCGCAACCGGGAGTGCCGACGCTCACGCACGGCGTCCCAGCCTTCTGCGAAACGGTCCCGGTAGCGCTCGATGTCTTCCTTGAGTGCCTGCAACGGGAAGTGCGGGGCGGAGAAAGCAAGGTACAGAAAGAATGGTTTGTCAGAATGCCGCGCGGCGTGCTCCTGCAAGAACTTCACCGCCCAGTCCGCAATCGCTGTGGTGGCATAGTAGCCTTCACCCGGCTTGACGGGCGGCAGGCGTTCCTCGTCGAGCAAATGCGCGGTGGGAGTGAAGTAGCGATTCAGATCGAGCAACGTATAGGAGCGATCGAAGCCCGCACCGGTGAGCGGCCGGAAGCGGATATGCCATTTCCCGGAATGGTAACTTCGATAGCCCAGCGGCTTCAGGAGCTGAGGCAAAAAGCGCGTCCACGCGGGAATATTGCCGCGCGTCATGACGTCGGCGGCAGTCTGCTGGGCGTAGTAACCGGTCAGCAGGCAACTTCGCGAAGGCCCGCAGCGCGCGGTCGAGTACCCTTGGGTGAATCGCAGACCTCCCGCAGCCAGTGCATCTATATTCGGCGTGTCTATTTCTCCCCCGTAACAGCCGGCGTCCGAAAAACCCATATCGTCGGCCAGAATGACCAGAAAGTTCGGTTTCCTCGGCGCCGGGCGACCAGTGGAGGCGGCCGTCAGAGCGCCGCCCAGTGCACGAAGATATTCCCTCCGGCTCAGCACGAGACACCTCCAGGTTTCTCAAAACTCCAGCCGCACTGCCATCTGCATGATCCTGGGGTCACGGGCAGCGGTGTACTGTCCGAACTGGCTGTTCACCTGTACACCTTTGGCATCGAACCGTGCAGTAGCATCAAAGGCGCTGAACTGCGTGTGGTTGAACGCGTTGTATGCCTCCGCACGAAGCTGGAGGCGCAAACGCTCCCGAATAACCGGGATCGTTTTGAAAATCGAGATATCGAAGTTGTTGGTGCCCGGACCGCGAAGCAAGGTTTTGGACAGTGTTCCCAAGGTTCCGCGTTCCGGCAAGCGGAAGACTTCGGTGCGGAAGGCCCGGCTAAAGGTCCGCTGGCTTTTGGGCAGTACAGGATCACCTACCACGAGAATGCGCGGGCTGACGCTCGGGGTCCCGCTCAAATCCACCGGGGAGACCATGGTGTAACCGACGCCCACTGGGGCCCCGCTCATGAAGGTCGCCACGCCGGAAATCTGCCACCCGTTGACCGCCGCCCGGGCCACCCGCGGGCCGCTCTTCCATCCGGGCACGTTGTAAACCCATGCGAGCTTCACCACGTGAGTACGATCAAAACCGGCGAGTCCATAGTTCCATTCCCGGAACGGCGCCACCACATTGACCTCGCCGAAATCTCCGTCCGCGAAATCCAGAGCCTTCGACCAGGTCCAAGCCAGGCTGAACACCAAATCCCGAGCCATACGGCGGTTCACGCTGGCCTGCATGGAGTGATAGTTGGAGGAACCGGCCGTCTCGCGCACCATAATCCGGTTGTACCCACGGAGCGGCCGCAAAAACACGTCCGGTAGCGGTACGGAAGGGTTCGCCGGATCGGCGTTTTCCGGCTTGAATCGTGTCCCCAACGGAATCGAGTTCAGGTCCCATTGCCAGCTAAGGCGCCGACCGAGTGAGCCCAGGTATCCAACGTCCATCGTTGTGCCAAAGCCGATGTCTCGCTGAATGCTGAAACTCATATTCATCACATAGGCGGACTTCAGCTTCCTCGGCCAGGCATCTACCGAGGGCGGGGAAACCAGGCCTTGAGCGGACTGGATGGCTGGGATGGAGTTGAACTGGATGACCGGAGTCTGCACGATCGGGTAGGAATAGACCGCAGCTGTGTTGCTGCCACCCAGCAACCGATTGTGGAAGATACCGAAGCCCGCCCGGATTGCCGTCTTGCCATCTCCGAAGGGGTCGTACGCGAAGCCCACCCGGGGCGCCGCCAGCGGCCCCACGTCATCGATAAGCCCCTTTGGATAGCCAGGCACCTCGCTGGCGACTACCATGCCGTTCGTGGGACTGCCGGTTCCCGGGGCGATAAACCCGATCAGGGCCGCGGGATAGACTTCCCCGGTCACCGGGTGGATGCCGACGCGCTTTCCTCCACGCAAAGCGGGCCATATCAAATTCACCTGCCGTCCTGGATCATAGCGGCCAAGGTCAAAGGTAGCGAGTCTGCCATCCCGATTATGGAATTGATTCCACCACGTGAATCTTACGCCCATATCCAGCGTCAAGCGACGGTTCACCTTCCAGTTATCCTGCACGAACCAGTCGGCGCCCCACGAATAGCGGAGGCTGTAAGGCCGGGACGTCGCCTCGGTGTAGCTGTTGAAAACGCCCAGCACGGCGTTGGCGTACGGGTGATTGCTATCCAGCGGGTTGTTCACGTTCCGCCCGAAATCGAAAGTGCCCGTGAAATGTGAGGCCCAGCCGCTGTCGTCCTGCCGCATGCGCTCTAAAAAGACTCCCGCCTTCACCATGTGCGGCCCCAGGTTCATGCTCACCGAATCTACGATATCCGTCGTGTAACGCGTCAGATTGTACGGAAATCGGCCGTCGTAGCTCAGGCCAGCGGCACCCGGCACGCCCCCGAAGGACATGCCAGGCATGAAGTTCAAAGGATTGTTGGACGGATTGAGCTGAGGAGCTTTGAATCCATATGTGCCGCGCTGAATCGCCTTGATGACATCCGGACCCATGTTTTTGGCTGTAGGCCCGATCATCTGGGCGTACCCGAATGTTGCCTCATTGATAATCCTCGGCGACACAACCCGGGTGTAGCGGCCAGTAACCATGCGTCCAGCGTTGTAGGTCGTGTTCGGCAAGACCGCGAAAGGCGTGGTGATGCCTCCGCCGTTGGGGGTCGTGTCGTTGTCCCAGTTGCCAGCGAGCGTGCCGGTGAAAGTGTCCTTCGCGCTGATGTTGTAGTCCAGTTTGAGTGCATAAAGGGTAAGAGGATCCCGTCCGCGGAACTGCGTAACATAGTTGTAGTTGCCCTTGGAAATGGAACGATCGAGGAAGTTAGGCTGCGGAAAGAAATTCAGTAGAGCCTGCCCGTTGGGATCCACGCGCGCGGGAGGTATGCGGTTGCCGGGGAACGGAGCGCCAGTCGTCGGGTCCTTCACGGGGATCAGCGCCCCGTTGACGTCAATGCTCTGAGAAAAATCGCCGCTGCGCTCCAGCGCCGTGGGCATCGTGGAGTACTGGAGCGCCCCCGTAACCTTCGCCGGCTGATATTCGTGGCTCCAATAGAAAAACAATTTCGGCTCTTGCCTGCGGGAAAGCCTCGGAACGTAAACTGGCCCTCCGACGCTGTAGGTAAGAGCGTTGTAGCGGTTGCGCGGACGCGGCCGGCCCAGACGGTTATTGAAGAAGTTATTGGCATTCAAGGCCTCGTTGCGCATATAGTACATGCCGACGCCGTGGAACTCCCTCGTACCCGACTTGGTGATGATCTGCACATTGCCGCCCGAGAGCCGCCCGAACTCAGCCTGATAGTTACTGACCATCACTTTGACTTCGGACACGGCCTCCATGGGCAACCCATACGCTGCGTTGGGAGCGCCGCCCACGGCGGTCATGGTGATGCCGTCTACACTGAAGTTGTTGTAGACATTCCGGTTGCCCGCGATATAGAAGTTGGTCGCTCCCGCGCCGCCACCGCCCAGCCTGCGGTTACCGGCGCCCAGCACGTCTACCACTCCCGGGGCAAGGGCCACCAGCGACGTGACGATTCGCCCATAAGTGGGCAGGTTGGTGACCTGGGAAGCAGTGATCGCAGCGGAACGCTCGGCGCTCGCGGTCTGAACAGGGGTGCCCAGCGCCGTCACCGTGACTTCCTGAGTCAGCGTACCGAGCTCCAGCGTGATGGTCCCGAGCGATAGCCTCTCGGATGCGGTAAGTTCAACGCCGCTGCGCACAAAGATCTTGAAGCCGGAATGTTCGACCGTCAAAGTGTACAGGCCGGGCGGCAGGGCGCTGATTACGAACTGGCCTCTCTCGTCCGTTTTTGTGCGGCGTTCCATGCCCGTTGAGACGTGCACCAGTTTCACCTGCGCGCCAGGGATGGCGGCATTGGCGTTGTCCACGACCGATCCGGAAATCGACCCGGTAATGGTTTGCGCGAGTAAACCCGCGGCCATCACCAGCGAAGCTAGTACGACCCCAGAGACCCGAACCTCCGCTTTTGCCATGGGACCTCCTCCCGGCGGCCTCAACTGGCAGCCGCCGTACCAGCGTAACGTATAACCCGCGCGGTCCCTCTGTCAAGGCGCTGCCCGCAACATGATTTCCTGCCCAGGCGCTTCCTGCCACTTGGCTCTGCCTGCACGAGCCACTTGGACGCGGTACATGGCCTCAGGAAATGCCGACTCTTGTAGGAGGTTGGAGGAGTTGTTCGGACACGAGCCTGCCCCTTGGCGACAGGCGTGCTCGTGCCGGCTTATCGTTTAGAGACGAGCGAGGAAACTACTGAAGCAAGGTCCGCCCCCCTCCCGACGGGCTCCGCGTGCGGCTGCCCTTTCGGCCCACCTGGAGGCTCGACGCCCGGCCCTCCCCCCTCACCTCACCACGCCCCAGGTGCGCAGGAGCAAGGCGGTGCTGACTAGGACCAGGGCCAGCAGCAGGGGCGCCCATCGCCGCCACACGAGGAAGAATCCAATCGCCACCGCCCCGGCAAAGTAATAAAACTCGGGATACGTATGGTAGAGGCAGCTCCACAGCCTGGCGTCGGCCGGGCACCCCGCAACCATACCCACTTCCCCCGCTAACTTATATCACAGCGCGAGGGATCCCGGGAAGACCGAAATTTAGGCCTCGATCTGGATCAACCCGGACGGTCGGCTCACAGGGACCGAGTATTTCCGCTCGATCTTTTCGCGGAAGCACGGGCCGGAGTTGTAAGTGCAGAACGGGTACAACATCCCGTTGGGCGCCGCATAGTGGATGATGCACCGCCGGACCCGTTCGATGTCGTAGTTGTACAGGTCCATGAAGTGCATCCCCGCCACCATCAGCGTCTTGTAAGAGAAACCTTTCTTTTCCGCCTCGCCGCGGCCGTAGCGCTTGTCCATCAGGCCCTGTAAGGTTTGGAGGAATTTCTGGAAGGTCAAGCCCTCGGGAGCGCGCTCTTCGTAGAAATACTTGCGCAGCACGTTCCAGGCCTGGATCTTGGTGTAAAGCTTCACCGTCTGCTTGGTAGTCTTCCGCGCCAGCAGATCCATCTCCTGGAGCATGCCGCCGATATCCACGAAGCGCGTCACCGGCGTGCCCCGCTTCTTGGAGTCCACGAACAGATAGGTGCCCATCGAGCAGTGCGGGTGCGAGGTCAGCGTGGTGGTCAGCTCGCCGCGGATGGCGCTGGCCAGCCGTGAAAATGGCGCCACGCAGGACAACGGGAACCAGTCCTCGACCGCATCGCAGATGCCCGTCTGCTCGTGGATGGCCAGGGCCACGTCCGCCATGGTGAAACGCTTGGCCTCCAGTTCGCGCCGCGAAATGCGACCCGTGAAGCTGACCGGCTGGAAGGCGATGGCGCTGACCACGTCAATGTTGTCCAGCGCCAGCTTGACGATGTCGCCGATCTGGTGGTCGTTGAGACCGCGCACGATGGTGGGCACCAGACAGATCTTCATGCCTGCCTTGCGGACGTTCTCAATGGCCTGGAGCTTGGCCTCGAGCAACGGCCGGCCCCGCGTGCGCAGGTAAATGTCGTCCGTGACGCCGTCGAATTGCAGGTAGAGCGTGTGCAGGCCCGCTTCTTTGGCCCGCTGGGCGAACTCGAAGCTGGTGAAGGCCAGCCCGTTGGTCGCAATCTGGATATGCGAAAAGCCCATGTCGCGGGCCATCTCGAGCACTTCGAAGAAGTGCGGGTAAATGGTCGGCTCGCCGCCCGAAAACTGGATCAGCCGGCCGGCCACGGGGCGCTCGTTGCGCAGCGTCTGGAGCATGCGCCGCACCTGGTCCAGCGTCGGCTCGTACAGGTAACCGGTCACGTTGGCGTTGGCGAAGCAGATCGGGCAGGTCAGGTTGCAACGGTTGGTCAGGTCAATGTTGGCCAGCGAAGTGTGGCTGGTGTGCATCGAGCAGAGGCCGCACTGGTCCGGGCAGCGCGTGGCATTGGGAATCTGGGGATTGCTCAGCCCGCGGTTGTCCCCGAAATTCCATTTCTCCATCTTCAGGTAGAGCCGGACATCGCCGTAATAGACGTCCTTGAAATAGCCATGCTGCGGGCAGGTCTTCTCCATCATGACCTTGCCGCGCTCTTCGAAAATGCGGGCTTCGATCACGCGCACGCACTCCGGGCACAGCGACTGCGTGATCTTGGGCAGCCCTCGCCTCAGCGGCTCGATGCGCGCCCCGGTAAAGGTGGTCTCCGGCTGGATGATCTGATATCCCTTGACCTTGACCTGGAATGGGGGGTAGGTGATCGTGCTCAACTGTCGTCCTCCTGCACGGTGCCCTGGGCGCTTGTCGCCCTTCAGCGCCATTATAAACAGGGAGTTCCAGATGCTCTAGCCCGTTCGGCCAAATGGCCACTTTCCGGGGTCGTAAGGGGAATATCGGGGCTGAATGGTACCAACCCTCCCCGCCGGTACTGCACCCCGGTGCCCGGAATCACCCCCGGCGGCCTTCCTGCTAGGATGGATTTTCTGCGCCTCGGAATCCATACCTCGATCGCCGGTTCCCTGGAGCAGGCCGTCTGGCGGGCCACCGCCCTCGGCGCCAATACCTTCCAGATCTTTACGGGCAGCCCTCGGCTGTGGCCCCGCCGGTCGCTGGATCCGGATGAGGTCAAGAGGTTCCGGGCAGCGCGGGAACGCGCCGCATTGTGGCCTCTGGCCGTGCACGATAACTACCTGATCAACCTCGCAGCCGCGGACCCGAGCCTCAGGGCCCGCTCCGTGGCCGCCCTGCGCTGCGAAATCCGTCATGCGCGGCGGCTCGGCGCCGAATATCTGGTCATCCATCCCGGCAGTTACCGCGGCTCGACCCTGGAGCGCGGACTGGAGAGCGTCGCCGCCTCCCTGATTCGCGCCACTCGCGGCCTCCAGGCCGACGGCCTCGTCCTGCTGCTCGAGAACACGGCCGGAGCGGGAAATTCCCTGGGCGCGCGCTTCGAAGAGCTGGCTGCCATTCGCCAGATGGCGGCGGGCGGCACCGACTTCGAAATCGGTTTCTGCCTCGACACCGCGCACTGCCTCGCCGCCGGCTACGACGTCGCCAGCGCAGCAGGATTGCGCCAGACCCTTGAGCAGGCCGATCGCATCCTGGGCCTGGACCGCGTGAAGCTCATCCACGCCAACGATTCCAAGGCCCCGTTGGGCTCGCGCCGGGACCGCCACGAACACATCGGCCGCGGTGCCATCGGCCCGGATGGCTTCCGCCGCATCCTCAACCACCCGCGCCTGCGCCGGCTCCCCTTCATCCTTGAAACGCCCCGCTCCAGCGATGCGGACGATCGCAGGAATTTGCAAACATTGAAAGATCTATGCCGGAGAAGAACTACGACCCGCAGCAACTGGAAATGAAATGGATGGAGCGCTGGCGCGACGCCGCGCTCTACCGCGCCGATACCGATCCCTCCAGGCCCAAATATTACGTGCTGGAGATGTTGCCCTACCCCAGCGGCACCCTGCACATGGGCCACCTGCGCAACTACACCATCGGCGACGCTCTGGCCCGCTACAAGTGGATGCGCGGCTTCAACGTGCTGCACCCCATGGGCTGGGACGCCTTCGGCCTGCCCGCCGAAAACGCGGCCATCGAGCGCGGCCTGCACCCGCGCGACTGGACGCTGGGCAACATTGCCGAAATGAAGCGCACCCTCGAGCGCTACGCCTTCAGCTACGACTGGAGCCGCGAAATCTCCACCTGCGAGCCGGAATACTACCGCTGGAACCAGTGGTTCTTCCTCAAGATGTACGAGCGCGGCCTGGCCTACCGCAAGAAGGCGTGGGTCAACTGGTGCCCGCAGTGCGCCACCGTGCTCGCCAACGAGCAGGTCCAGGACGGCGTGTGCTGGCGTCACAAGTCCACTCCGGTCGAGCAGCGCGAACTCGAGCAGTGGTTCCTGCGCATCACCGCCTACGCCGAGCAGCTGCTCGAAGACATCCGCCAACTGGAAGGCCACTGGCCGGAACGCGTGCTCACCATGCAGCGGAACTGGATCGGGCGTTCCGAAGGCGCCGAAATTGTTTTCCGGCTCGACGACGGCCGCCCGATTCCCATCTTCACCACCCGCGTGGACACGATCTTCGGCGCCACCTGCGTGCTCCTGGCGCCCGAGCATCCCCTGAGCGCCGAGCTGACGCCCGCTGAAGCCCGCGCGCAGCTGAAGGCCATGATTGACGCCCGCGCCCGGCGCGATCTGGCCGAGACGGAAAAAGAGGGTATCTTCACCGGACGCTACGCGATCAACCCCTACAACCACGAGCGCCTGCCCATCTGGATCGCCAACTTTGTGCTGATGGAGTACGGCACCGGTGCCATCATGGCCGTCCCGGCGCACGACCAGCGCGACTTCGAGTTCTGCCGCAAGTACGGCATCGAAATCCGGCCCGTCATTCGCCCCGTCGGCGAACCCCTGGCCGAGGCCAGCGCCATGCAGGAAGCTTTCGTCGAGGACGGCATCGTCGAGCGCTCCGGTGAGTTCTCCGGCCTCGCCAGCGCCGAAGCACGCCGCCGCATGACCGAGAAAGCCGAACGCGAAGGATTCGGCAAGGCCGCCGTCACCTACCGGCTCAAGGATTGGGGCATTTCACGCCAGCGTTACTGGGGAACGCCCATCCCGATGATCCACTGTCCCGACTGCGGTATCGTGCCCGTGCCGGAAAGCGACCTGCCCGTCGTTCTGCCCCTCAACGTGCAGATCACCGGCCGTGGCCGCTCCCCGCTGGAAAACGTGCCCGAATTCATCAACGTCGCCTGCCCGCGCTGCAAAGGCCCCGCGCGTCGCGAAAGCGACACCATGGACACCTTCGTGGATTCTTCCTGGTACTTCTACCGTTACTGCGACCCCCGCAATGACCGGCTGCCCTACGATCCCGAGATCATCGCCTACTGGTTCCCGATTGACCAGTACATCGGCGGCATCGAGCACGCCATTCTTCACCTGATTTACTCGCGCTTCTTCTGCAAGGTGATGCGCGATCTCGGCCTCATCCGCCACGACGAACCGGTGCGCAGGCTCTTCACCCAGGGTATGGTGCTCAAGGACGGCGCCGCCATGTCGAAATCGCGCGGCAATGTAGTGGGGGCGGACGATCTGGCCTCCCGCTACGGCGCCGACACCGGCCGGCTTTTCGTGCTCTTCGCCGCGCCCCCGGAGAAAGAGCTGGAGTGGCAGGACACCGGGGTCGAGGGCATGCACCGCTTCCTGGCGCGCACCTACCGCTTCGTCACGCGCAACGTGGACCGTGTGCGCAGCAACGAGGCCGGCGATCCGGAAGCCGACCGCCGCGCCCTGCGCAAGCTGCACCAGACCGTCCGCAAGATCACGCAGGATTTCGAGGTGCGCTGGCACTTCAACACGTCCATCGCCGCGCTGATGGAGCTGCTCAACGAACTGCACGCGCTCGAGGCGCGGCTCTCGGCCGCCGTGCTGCGCGAGGCGCTGGAGAAAATTACCCTCATGCTGGCGCCTTTCGTCCCCTACCTGGCCGAAGAGTTGTGGGAAGAGCTGGGCCGCCAGGGTCCGGTCTTCAAACAGCCGTGGCCTGAATACGACGAGGAGCTGGCGCGCGAAGAAGAAGTGGAAGTCGTCGTCCAGGTCAACGGGCGAGTGCGCAGTCACATCCGCGTGCCACTGGGCGCTCCGCGGGAAGAGCTGGAGCGTCTGGCCTTGCAGGATGACAAGATTCGAAGTTTTGTCGAAGGCAAGCAGATCGTTCGGGTCATCGTGGTGCCCGACAAGCTGGTCAACGTCGTCGTTCGTTGAGGAGGCCAACCGTGACAGATCGCAGAAGCTTTCTGGGTGCGTCCGCCGCTCTGACCACGCAGATCTTCACCGGGAATCTGCGTGGCGCCAACGATCGCATCCGCATCGGCTTCATCGGCATGGGACGGATGGGCATGGCCAATCTCGGCTTCGCCATCCGCCATAACCTGGAAATCGCCGCCGTATGCGACTGCTACCAGCCCCACCTGGAGGCTGCGGTCGCCTACGCGCGCAAGAATGGCCAGCAGCCCAAGGCCATCAAGGACTTCCGCGAGATTATCGCGGACCGCTCCATTGACGCGGTCTGCATCTCCACGCCCGATCACTGGCATGCCTACATGACGGTGGAAGCCTGCAAGGCGGGCAAGGACGTGTATGTGGAAAAGCCCCTTTCCACTTACATCGTCGAGGGCCAGAAAATGGTCGAGGCGGCGCGCAAGTACAAGCGCGTGGTGCAGGCCGGAACCATGCAGCGCTCGGGCGTCCACTTCCAGCAGGCGGTCGAAATCGTGCGCAGCGGCAAACTGGGCAAGGTCACGTTCTGCCGGACCTGGAACACCGGCAACATGCCCCGCGAGGGCATCGGCAACCCGCCGGATGAGGAGCGCATCCCCGAAGGCCTGGACTGGGACATGTGGCTGGGGCCGGCGCCTATGCGCCGCTTCAACGCCAACCGCTGGGGCGTCCATCCCGAAATGCAGCCGAAGCCCTTTCCTTACTTCCGCTATTTCTGGGATTACGCCGGCGGCTCACTGACCGACTGGGGCGTCCACGTGCTGGACATCGTGCACATGGCGTTCAACGAACCGATGCCCAAGTCAGTAACTGCCCTGGGCGGCAAGTACTGGCTGACGGACAATCGTGAAACGCCCGATACCCTCGTGGTTACTTTCGAGTATCCTGAGGGCTTCATCGCCACTTATGAAAACCGCCTGTGCAACGCGGAAGCGCCGCTGGGGCAGGGCTACGGCACCATGTTTCACGGCACGGAAGGAACGCTCTACGTCAATCGAAGTTTTTACCGCATCATCCCCGAGCGCGGATCGAAGCTGCAGCCGGTCGAAGTGCAGCGATCCAATAACGCCAACGTGGACCACTGGGCCAATTTCATTGAATGCATCCGCACGCGCCAGCGGCCCATCTCCGACGTGGAGACCTGTTACAAGACCACTGCGGCCTGCATCCTGGGGAATGTCTCCCTGCGGGCGGGAATCCGCGTGGACTGGGATTTCGAGAAACAGACCACCGTGCAGCCCGAGGCGCGCAAGTACCTCTGGCGGGAATATCGCGAGCCTTGGAAGCTGGAAGTCTAGCCGGGGCCGGTTTGCGGCAACTTACTCGCTGACGCGCTTTGCCGTCATCTCGAAGCTGCGCTCGCCGAATTCCACAGTGAGCTTCAGCTCGTCGCCACTTACCTTGCCCTTGTAGTGAATGCGTACCTCGTTCCCGCCGAATTCACGCACCACGACAAAGCTGATCTCGTCACCGCTCACCTTGCCTTCCTGGATGGGCGCATCGCCTCGCGGGCTCGACACGGTCCCGGTCAGTTTGTCACCCTCCACTTTGAAGGTGAAAATGCTGGTGCGGGTCTGCCCATCCGGCGTCGTGAATTCGGCCTTCCATTTTCCGGCCACGTCCGCCGCCACGAGCGCCGCGGCAACCATCAAGGCGGTCAGCAAAAGGATCGCTCTTCGCATGAAGCCTCACCTCGAACCGGTTTGTCTTTCCCCTGACTCCTACATGATACGGCCGTCCCGGGTACGCGTGCAGCAGACTGCCCCACGGGGCAGGGAGGTGCCCCAGGGACGCATGGTCGGAATGTTCCTCGCGGGCCCCGGGGAGGGCCCTTGCCCCGCGCACGGGCAGTGCCATGGAGGCGCCCCGCGGGCGCGGGCGCGCCTTAAACCAGGTGCATTAAGTCAGGTGGCGGCTTCAGCTCGAAAGCTTCCGCTTGCGCCGCCGCATGATCAGCAGCACGAGCACTCCACCTGCAGCAATCCACAAAATGGCCGACAATACGGTGCTATCCATCTGCCTCTCTCCTTTCGCTCAAAAAAGTCCTCCCTTCCCGCCGACCGCGCGGGGCGGCTCACATCTGGAACGATCTCATCATCGGGAACAGGTTCTTGAACAGTTGCAGTAAACCCGGTCCCGCGGCCACCACGAGCATGGCCGGCAAGATGAAGAAGAAAATCGGGAACACGAGCTTGACGCCCACCTTGGCTGCCCGCTCTTCCGCCTGCTGGCGGCGCCGCACGCGCAGGTAGTCCGAGTGCGTGCGCAACGAGTCCGCGATGCTGGTACCGAAGCGGTCCGCCTGGATCAGCGTGGCCACCAGTTTGCGGATTTCCGGCTCACCGGTCCGGTCCGCCAGGTTCTTCAGCGCCTCCAGCCTGCGCTTGCCCGCGCGCATCTCCAGATTCACCAGCTTGAGCTCCTGGCTGATTTCCGGGTGCGTGTACTCGAGTTCACGGCTGGTGCTCAAAATCGCCTGATCCAGACCCAGACCTGCTTCCATGCACACGATCATCAGGTCCAACGCATCCGGCAGCGACAATCGGAGCTTTTCCTGCCGCCGCGCCACCAGATGATCCAAAACCATGTTGGGCGCGAAGAAACCCACCAGAGCCGCCGCCACAACCAGCACCACGCGCAGCACCGGGCTTTCGGTAAGGGACTCGCGCACCAGCAGGGCCATGATCAATGCCACTGCGCAGAGGACGACCTTCAGCCCGTAGTAAATCTTGGGCGCTACGTCGGAACGAAAGCCCGCCGCGATCAGATAGCGGCGGGTCATGGAAACTTCCTGCGGCGAGATGGGCACCGCCTCGCCCACTTTTTCAACCAGGCGAACCATGAAAGGCTTGCTCTGCGGCGCCTCCAGTGGCCCTGCGTCGGCCGCCACTGGCCCGCCCAGTTGCTCGTAAAAGCGGCGCGGCCGCACATAGAGACGGTAGCCATAAGCAGTGATGCTCAGCGTGAGCACCACGAACAAAGCCAGGGATATCAGCGCAGGCATGGCGTCACACCTTGATGTCCACGATCTTGCGAATCGTCAGATGACCCAGCAACAGGCCCAGGACCGCGGCGCCCACGATGTACTTGCCGTCGGGATCGTTGAACATGGATTGCAGGTAACCCGGCGCCACCACCATCAGGCCCAGCATCAACACGATGGGCATGATGGTGAGCACCGCTCCCGTCACCCGCCCGTGCGCGCTGGCCGCGCGGACCTGCCCCTTCAGCTGGAAGCGTTCGCGAATGATGCGCGCCAGCTTGGTCAGAACTTCCGCCAGATTGCCGCCCGTTTCGCGCTGCAACAGCACGGCCGAAACGAAAAACTTCACGTCCAGCAGGGGCACGCGCATCGCCAGATTCTTCAAGGCCGTATCAATGGGAAGGCCGAGATTGTGCTCGTTGAAAACCTTGCGAATTTCGACGCTGAGCGGCGGCGAGGATTCGTCGGCTAGCATCTCCAGGCTGATGGAAAACGCATGGCCGGCACGCATCGCTCGCGCCAGGAAATCCAGCGCCTCGGGAAACTGCTCCTCGAAGGCGGCCAGCCGGCGTTTGCGCTGCCGCAGCACCATCAGATAAGGAGCCGCGCCGCCGGCCAGCGTGCCCGCCAGAGCGCTCAACCACGCCACCGCCAGCGGGCGCAACCACAAGCCCAGCAGGCCGCCCAAGAAGGCGGCGAACATCATCTGCATGAGCAGACCGCCCGGGGTCAGCGTCATGCCCGCCTGCTGGATGTGCATCTCCATTTTCCGGATCAGGTCGAAGCGCTCCAATAGTCGCGCCAGCAGGGGAGGCTTCTCGGGCTCCAGCAGCACCGAGGTGACTGTCTCCCCGGCCGAGCCCGTGGCTGTCTCCAGCATCCCCGTGATCTTCTTGCGTCTCTGCCCTTCCAGGTAGCGAAAACCCAAACCTAGGGTCAGCGCCACCAGGGCGAAGATCAGAAGGAAGGTCAGAATTGCAGCGCCCATAATCGCCTACTTGATCTCCACCACGGTCTGGAAGATGGACGGGGGAAGCTGGATCCCCGCCGCCTTCAGACGCTCGCTGAACTTGGGACGAATGCCCGTGGGACGGAAACGGCCCAGCACCTTGCCGTCCTCGCGGACCCCGGTTTTCTCGAACACGAAGATGTCCTGCCCGGTCACCTGGTCGCCCTCCATGCCCACGCACTCCATCAGGTGGGTGACGCGGCGGCTCCCGTCGCTGAACCGCGCGATCTGCACGAACAGGTCAATGGCCGAGCTGATCTGCTGCCGGATGGCGCGCACGCCCATGTTAGCGTTGGCCATGCCCACCATCACTTCCAGGCGGCTGATGGCGTCCCGCGGCGAGTTGGCGTGAATCGTGGTCAGCGAGCCGTCGTGACCGGTGTTCATCGCTTGGAGCATGTCCAGCGCTTCTTCGCCGCGCACCTCGCCCACGATAATGCGGTCCGGGCGCATGCGCAGCGCGTTGATCACGAGTTGCCGGATCTTGATCGCGCCCTGTCCTTCGATGTTGGGCGGCCGCGCCTCCATGCGCGCCACATGGACCTGCCGGAGTTGCAGCTCGGCTGCGTCTTCGATGGTGACGATGCGCTCGTCTCCGGGAATGAATCCGGAGAGCACGTTCAGCAGCGTGGTCTTGCCCGCGCCCGTGCCGCCGGAAATCACGATGTTCAGGCGCGCCCGCACGCAGGCCTTGAGTACCTCGAGCATACCCTCGGTCAGGGTGAGGTTGCGCACCAGTTCTTCCGCCGTGATGGGGTCGCGCCGGAACCGCCGGATGGAGAGCAGCGGCCCGTCCACGGCTACCGGCGGGATGACGGCGTTGACGCGCGACCCATCGGGCAGGCGTGCGTCCACCATGGGTGAGGACTCGTCAATGCGCCGGCCCACGCGCGCCACGATCTTCTCGATGATCCGCATCAGGTGCTGATCATCCTTGAACTCGACGGGCGTGCGCTGGAGCTTGCCGTGCCGCTCCACATAGACCAGCCGCGGCGTCGTCACCAGGATGTCCGACACCGTGGGATCCTGCAAGAGCGGCTCGAGCGGCCCGAGGCCGAACACTTCGTTCAGCACTTCCTCGGTAATCCGCTCCTTCTCCGCCAGACTCAGCGGCGTGCGCTCCTCTTCGACCAGGCGGGCTACCGCCAGACGTACCTCGGTGCGCACGCGCTCGCCGGCCAGAGCGCCCAGCGCTTCCAGATTGATGCGCTCCAGAAGCTTGCGGTGCAGCGCGAATTTCAGTTCCTGGTACTCGGGGGTAGTCGTCCGGTACTCGGTAATCCGGGTGGCCCAGCTCGTATCCATGGCCGCCCGAGGTCCTACCGCGGTCGAATCGGTTGCCATCGCTCAGTCTCCTCGACAAAGTCTTCGCACGTCGCTCTCAGAAAAAGATTCCCAGCCTGGCTTTGGCTTTTTCCGCCTTTTCCTCCGGCACGCCGGCGATCTTGGCCGCCAGCCGGCTGAATTGGCGGCCCAGCTCGGTAGTTGCCGGCAACAAGTTACCCTCCGAGTAAGCCTCGTAAAGTTCCGGGTAACTGTTCGGCAAACCCGCATAAATCTCCAAGCCGAGCACTTTCTCCAGCTCGGATTGGGTCAAGTCCGGCTGGCGCGGCACACGGTTCAGAATCAACTGGAAGCGCTTCTGCCCGTAACCGTAATCGAGCAGGTTCTGAACCAGTTGCTTGACGCGGTGCAACGCCAGCACGTCGAAAGTTGCCACCAGAAAGGCCTGATCCAGATCCGCCAGCACCGCCAGGGCAATGGGATTCAGGCTGCGGCCCAGATCCAGAATCACCCAGTCATAAAGCGTCCGTGTGAAACGCACGACCTGGCGAAAAGCCTCCGTGGGCAGCGGTTCGTTGGGATCCACCAGGCGCGGCGCCGCGATCACTTCCACCCGCGGTTGTCCATTGGAGACCAAAGCCTTCCAGTAACTGACATCCAGCCGGTGGATGTTATGCACCGCATCCAGGATGGAGTACTGCCCCCGCGCCTTCATCAGGAAGCTCAGCACACCACCGTCCAGATCGAAGTCCGCCAGCAAGACTTCCTTGCCTGTGAGCCGCTGCAATTCCACGCCCACGTGGCACGCAACGGTAGTGGCCCCGCAGCCGCCTTTGGCCGAAACGAAGCCCACAACCTTGCCGGGTTCCCGCGCCGGCTGAATCTGCCGCGCTCGTTCGCTCACCAGCCGGATCAGGGCCTTCTCCAGCGCCCCTTCCAGCGGCGGGTAAAGGTACTCGCTGGCCCCGGCGCGAATCGCCGCCAGGATCGTCTCGGGCTCTACGACCGTATGCAGCGCGATGATGATGGGCTGCGAGAGCGTGGCCTTGATCCTGCGCAACGGCTCGGCGAACGAAGGACCCAGCGCGCCCAGATCCACCAGCACGACGTCCGGGCGGACGCGGTCGAGCTCGTCCAGGAAGCGACCCCAGTCCTGGACCGCCGGCTGATCCAATACCACCCGCGCCGGCGAGCCGCGCAACGAGAGATCCACCTGATGGCGGAGTTCCCGGTGCGCGACGATCAAGCCGACCTTGATTTCCGGACCCACCATGAAAAACGACCCCTCCGACTACAAGCTCTTATTCGGGCGGTCCCTCCTGCCGCGGCCGCTCCGGACTCGGCATGGGCGCGATCTGGATGGTCGGCCCCGCAGCCGCCGGCGCCGCCTTGGGCTCGGCCAGCGTCTCTACTGGAACCCTCTCCCGAACCGGCTTGACAGGCACCGGGCCCGTCACGTCCTGGCCAGGCGTGCGCGGCGCCGTCGTCGGCGCCCCTTTCATGAACTCCCGCGGCATGGCGATGCCCGGTACCGGATGGCCCTGAGGGATTGGGCGGACCAGCTCCGGCGTCACCGCCACCAGGAGCTCGGTGTTGCTCTTGGTCTGCGAGCGCGACTGAAACAGCTTGCCGATCACCGGAATATCGCCGATCCCAGGAATCTTGCTGAAGCTCTCCACCACGCGGTTATCCAGCAAGCCGGCAATCAGGAAGCTCTGCCCCGACTCCAGCTCGATTTCCGTCTGTACCTTCCTGGTGGAGATGGCTGGAATCGTGAAGCCCTGGAACACGACGGCATTGGCATAATCCAGGGAGCTGACCTCCGGCTGCACGCGCAACCGGATCGTCCCGCGCGGCGTCACCGTGGGCAGGAAGTTGATCCGCACGCCGAATTCGCGCCACTGGATGGTTACGGCGCCCGCGCCCGCAATCCCGGATTGCACCACCGGAACCGGTAACTCCCCGCCCGCCAGGAAACTGGCCGGCTGCCCGTTCATCGCCAGCAAGTTCGGCTCGGCCAGAATTTCCAGCAACCGCTTGCTTTGCAAAGCGCGAATCGTGGCCGCCAGGTCCAGATCCGGCCGGAATAGAAAGATGTTCAGGGCATCGGTAAGGTTGAAGCTGGTCCCTTGTGGCCCGGCAAATTGCACCTGGGGCGGCTGGAATTGCTGCGTGGTGATCATGCCCGTCGTGTTCAGCGCGCCCAACGACATCAGGTTGGCGCCCAAGTCCTGGGCCGCGGCACGATCCACGTTGGCAAACCTCACCTTGAGCAGGATCTGCTGCTCGACAGGCGGCGTTTTTACGTAAAGCAGGTTCACCACCTTGCCCAGCGTCTTGGCGATTTCTACTGCCCGGTCAGCCGCGATCCGGTCTTCCACCGTGCCGCGCAGGAAAACATTTTCACCCTCCAATGTTAGGCTCACGTCCTGCCCGGGTAGCTCTTTCTCCAGCTCCTGCCGGACCGCCTCCAGCCGCGCCGCGCTCGGCCGCACCTTCAAATCGAACAGCAAACGGTTACCGCCCTGCTGCCAGATGATCAGGCTGGTTTCCCCGGCCTCCAGCCCGTTGATCAGCACCTCTTTGGGATTGATCACCACCGCCTCGGCCACCTTGGGGTTGGCGACCGAAACGCGCTGGATGACCACCGGGCTTTCCACCACCAGCGACTTGCCTGCCGTCAAAAACAGATCCCGCGCGCCGCCCGGTTGCTGCGCCAGCAAGTGAGTTTCAAGGGGAAGCAACGCGCCGATCAGCAGGATCCCGATCCCCAAGAGAGTCCGCAAGGATTCTCGTCGTCTCACGGCTTGGCCTCCCCTGTCGCTCCGAACTTGGTTTCGGCGCGCTTGGCGCCATGCAGGACTTCCACCACCACGGGCGGCGGTTCAGCTTTGGCTTCCTCCTTCGGCGGCGCCTGGGGCTTCGGCGCCGCGCGACGCGCGGGCGCCGGCTGCTGCGCCTGAATCGGGTTCACGAACGGCTGGCCGCTGAACAAATTGGCCACCGCCGTACCCTTGGTCTTGGCAATTTCCGTATCCAGCGGGTTGCGCAACACGAGCTGAATGCGCGCCTCGTTGCCGGCCAGCGTCAGGATTTCCGCCTGCTCGGGCGTCACCAGCAGGTTCACCACGGGAACCGACACCGGCTTGCCTTCGGCATCCCTCTGGATGTTCTGGCCCGCCGAAAGCACTTCAATGTTTTGCAGCACAGTGCGGGCCACCGTGCCCAGATTGGAGGGAGCGCCAGGGGGATTGCCTGAGACGATCACGTCCACGCGCATGCCCGGCACCACGAAGCCGCCCACGCCCACCACTTCGTTGACGCGAACGGCCACGGCTCGCATGCCCGGCGGAATTGTCGCCGCCAAACCCGCACCGGCGCCTTTCGGCGCCAGGCGGCTCTCCAGAATCGGTTCATCCTGATAAATCGTGGAAACCACCCCGCGGCCCACGATATCTTCGCGTTTCAACACGGCATTCGGCGGGATGGGACCGGCCCATTCCACCTGCCGCAAATCCGGGTCACGAATGAGAGTTCCGACCGGCAGGTTGCGGGCCGCCACCAACACCAGCGTGGTGGCAGGCTTGGCCGGCTGGGAGAGACGTGTGGCGGTCAAACGGTAGACAAGGTAGCTGGCCACGCCCGAAACCACCAGGGCGAAAACCAGAACCGACAGGAAACGTTTGTTCATTGGTCGTCCTCCACCCTGCCGGACAGATTACCGCAACCTGACGAAAAAAGGAAGGGGGCATGTTTGGGGGACATGCCCCCGCAAGCCATCGCACGCGGAATTAGCTGCCGCCGCCGGCGGCGGACTGGGCCGCCGTATTCAAAGTCGTGTTCGCCGTCTGCCAGATCGTGTTGATGCTCCCCCCGGCGCTGATGAACAGCGCGGCGGAAGCGATGGCCACGAACGCCAACAGCAAGGTATACTCGACCAAATCCTGGCCTCGCTCGTCTTTGAGAAAGTTCATCAGGTACTTCATGCTCTCGCTCTCCTCGCAATGGTTATGGCGAACCATGGATCTGGGCCAAGGCCGGCGCGAGACCCCGAAGCGCCCGCTCGCCCGACCCACGGATCGCCGGGTTGCCGTTTCGTGATCCCGCGATCACGTCGGCCGCGGCCTCAGCGGCAGCGACCTGAACCTGGCGGGCTTCCACGCCCGCCCTCCGAAACACGATGGCGATGCCGTCGTCATAAACGACCTGCCATCGCCCGGATTCCTTCATGAGGCTGGCCAGCGGCCCATCCGCTCGCAGCACGGCCATCTGGACGCCGTGCTGTGCGAGCTTCTGCTCCCAATCCCAACGGCCTCGCACCAGCCCCAAAAAATCTTCGCTGAACTTTGCGCCGTAGAAATCGCTGCGCCCGTCAATGAATACCCGCGCGCTCGGGTACAGGCGATAGATCAGGTAGTCGCCCCACTCGTCGTCGCTGAAAATATTCCCCGCAAGGTAATCGGGGCCGAGCGCCTCGATCGCGCCCGCAGGGTAGCGCTTGGGATCGTACTCGGCGCGGAACTTTTCGGGCGCCGCCGGAACCCACATCAGCGCAGCGATCACAACCAGCGCGGCGGCGCTCGCCCAAGGCACGCGGGCGGCCCGATCCACCGAGCCGATTTCACTGGCGAAGCCGATCCAGCCGCCCGCCGCCCGCCGCAACCACACAGCCACGTCCGCCTGCCGTAACTTGTCCAAGCCGTGCTTCAGTGTGGCGGCAATCCCAGGGGCGGCAAGGAAGGTATAAATGGGGATGTTCCGCGCTGCCATCAGCGCCAGGTGCCCCCAGCCCACGATCAGCAACGCCCTGGAATATTGCCGCTCCCGGAAGCTCTGAACCGCTGCGATCACGCCGAGGGCAAGCAGGATCTCAAAGTAAATGGCGGCCTGGTGGTGGAAATTCAGCGACAGAAATTCGCTGATGTTGTTGTAATGATAGGGGTCGGTGAGATAGCGGATGATGTGCGCGTGCAGCCGCCAGCCGTAAGGATTCACGAAGCTGGCGAGCAGGCAGCCAGCAGCGCCCAACAAGTAAGTCCGAACGCGCCGGAGCGCAGTGTGGCGGTCTGCGTCCTCCGCGTGGAAAAGCCAGGCTGCCAGCTCGCCCGTGGCATAAGTCCCGATCAGCACGATCCCTACGAAGAAACCGCCGTGCAGATTCGTCCAGATAATGGTCAGCGGCGGCAGCCACCAGATCAATTGCGTGCGGCCCGCAGCCACGCGTTCCAGAATCCGGTAGAAGACCAGAACGAACAGCAAGGTGAACAGGTGGGGCCGCGCCAGCCAGTGAATCGAGGAAGCAGCCAGAGCGACGAACGTCACCGCGATGGCGATGAGCGAATCGCCGCAGCGCTCGCGCACCATGCGATAGAGCATCCGCGCGCAGACGCACAAAATCAGCAGGCTCCCCAGCACCACGGCCGCCATCCCCCATTGCTGGTGGAGCCAGCCGAAGACGACGTCCCACAGCCACTCCCACGCGTACCAAGGCTCGCCCGCCTTGGTGAAAGAGAAGATATCCCGGTCCGGCACCCGCCCGTTCGCCAGGATCCACTCCCCAGTGCGGATATGCCAGCCCGTATCGCCGTCGCCTAAAAGGAAACGCGCTCCATCCAGCCGCAGGAACAGGAACAGGATCGGCATGAGGAACGCCGCATCGCTCAGCGAGGGCATCCACATGACGAGCCGATTGTTCCCGCCCTCCCGCATGGCTTACATCAGCAAATGCTGAAATTCCTCGACACTCTCGACCGCTCCCGGCCTCGCATGCGCCGAGCTGCGAAACTTCATCTGGTGGATCTGAAAGGCCACGGTCGTGCAACCGCCGTCCACGCTGGCGACGCGCACCGCCGTCGCCTGGCAGTACAGGCACTTGCGCCCGAACGAATGATTGGCGGGAAGCTCGACCTCCAGCTCCACCAGCTCGCCCAACTTCGGCACCCGGGCCGCTTCTTTCGAGTTCCACAAGACCAGCAAACCTCCACGGCTGATGTTGGCCGTAACTCCCACGAGCACGCGCGATCGGCCTCGCGATGCAGGAATGTGACAGGGCAATTGCAGCTCCAGCCGCGGATCTGTTCGCCGGTCCATCACCCCGAGTATTTCGCGGAAAGCCGCGAAAACAAAGATTGAAAATGGATGACACGGTTTTGTTGACCGAGGTTAAAGGGTTGGATACAAAAAAGCGGTACTCACATGAGGGTGACGTCTAGAACCTGAGTTCCAGGCCCAGCGTCCTCCCTCCGCGGCCCCGCCTCCAGGCTCTCGCGGGAAGCCTCGCTAGTACCGGAGGCGGGAAAGTACCCCCGGGCGGATAAACCGGAGTCCCATACGTACTGTTTGAAACGTCCCGCAAAATTTTTGTTTATTTCAGGCGTTTCCTGGTGTATGCTAGTTGCTACCGGGATTCCGTCCGGCAGCCAGGCCGGCGGACCGGGCATGCAGTCGAGGCAGGCGTTATGGCGCGCGTAGCATTGTTCACCGACGAACCCGTGCTGGCCACTGGCTTCACGGCGACACTGGCTTCAGCGCCCGGCCTGGAGCTGATTTCCGTGGTCCAGGACCCGGGCCGCCTGGTCGAGCTGCTCCAGCAGGCCCAACCCGATATCGCAGTGATTGACCTCGTGCCCGAAATCACCTTCAGCCTGCTGGCCCAGCTCCACCGCGAAGCCCCCGAATGCCGGTTTGTGCTTTGGACCCGGGCCATCTCCACCGAGCTTGCTTACCAGGTCATGGAGTTGGGCGTGCGCGGCATCCTCAAGAAAACCCTGCCGCCCGAGCTGGTCGTCAAATGCCTGACCAAAGTGGCCGAGGGCGAGCTATGGTTCGACAAGAGCCTGACCGCCAGCTTCCTGACCGCCCGCACGGTGACGCTCACCAACCGTGAAAGCCAGCTCGTCATGCTGCTGGCGCAGGGCCTCAAGAACAAGGAAATCGCCCACGCTCTCAACATTTCCGAAGGAACCGTCAAGGTCTACCTCTCGCGCCTGTTCCAGAAAGTGGGCGTCAAGGATCGCTTTGAACTGGCCCTGTACGGCTTGCGCAACCTGCAAAACCTGCAGGCCTTCGGCGCCGCGCCCGCGGAGTTCCCGCCCCAGTTTGCACCCTCGCTGGAGCCAGGCCGCTCCCGCACCCCGCGCTATCACCCCCTGCGCACGCTGGTGCTGGAGAGACCCGCTCCGATGCGCAAGCCAAGCTTGCCCGAGCAGCACGCCGGGCCGCAGTACGCCTTCGGAAATCAGCGAGCCTGAACCGTTCTGACGCCTTTATAATAAGCCTGATAAGCCGAGGATCGCGCTCGCGATGCTGGCGTGGTGGCTCATCTTCGCGGAGCTTGGTGCAGCCCGGTCGCGCGCGATCCCCGTTCCGAAGTTTCTTCAGGAAGTTACTCTCGAGAAGAACCCGCGCTGGCCCTGCTTTCTGGCCTCGGCCTTGCTGCATGTCTTCATGCTGGCCGGACTGCCTGCGCTCAGCGACTGGTTGCAGGCGACCCGGCCCGAACTCTGGATGCACCGCTACCGCGTCCTGGCCTCCGTCGAAATCCGCGTCCCCGAGCGCCTGTACCTGGCGACTACGCCCTCGCCACGGCGGCAACCAGCGACCACGTCGGCAAAGCCCGCACGAAGGACTGAGCGTACAATCAAGCCCTCGGCCTCACGCGACACCGCACTGCGAGCCGCGAGCGGCGCGAAGCGACGCTTCGAACTGCCTCGCCTCGTGCCTCGCCAGACCGATCTGACCTTGCTGCAACCTGACTTTCCCGGGGATCTGCCTGTATTGGGCCGCGTCAGTTTGCCTGACCTGCTCATTTGGTCGCCTCTGCCCAACCACCCCGCCTTCCGGATCCGCAAGCCTTTTGTGACGCCGGGCAGCGCCGAACCCTTCGCCCAGCAGCCCGCTTTCGACGCGCCGCCGCAGCTCACGGCGCCGAACTGGGAGGCGCTGGCAGCCGAGCTGCAAGCAGCCGCGGCTCGCGCGTCCAATCCGGAGTCCCCACTGCAACCCGCGATCAGTCTTCCCATTCGATTGCCGGATCTGCTGACCCGGCCACCGCACACTTATATTTCCACCGAACGCTCCGTCGGGGATCCGCTCAGCGTGCTGGCACTGAACGTCCGCCCGCGACCAGTTCGTGAAGACCTGATCATCCCGCCCGGCAATCAACTCGCCGTGGCTCACGCGCCCGGGACTTCCGGCATCAACCAGCCTGCCAGCGCCGGCGGTGCCCAGGGTACTGAACGGCAAGCGGGCGGCGCCGCCAGCGAACCCACCGGAACCGGATCAGCGCAGACGCGGCAGGGCACGCCCCAGCCGGCTGCCGCCTCTGCTTCCGCTAGAGATGCGCGTCAACCCGGCAGCGAGGCCACTGCAACTTCAGCCGCACGGAACGCCGGTCCGCAAGGCGATTCGCAGCCGGCATCGCCGCCCCGCAACGCGCAGCAAGAAGCCGTCGCAACAACGAGATCGGAGGCCAACGCAACCGCAGCCGGTTCGGCGCTCAGTCCGGCTAGCCAGACAAACCAAACTGGACCGCCCGCGGAGTCCGCTCCGCCCGCCCGCGGCGTCGTCCGGATTGACCACCCGCCCGGGGCAGTTGCCGACGTTGTCGTCGTCCAACCTGCGCCCATGGATGGCGCGATCGAAACTAGCGGCGCGCTCTCCGGGCGTCCGGTCTACTCGGTTTTTCTTCAGGTGGGCGCTCCCAGGCAGTGGATCCTGCAATACTGCGTGCCAGGTGAAGATCAGAGCATGGTCGTGACAGGCGGCGTCGTCAGGCTTTCCAGCCCGGCGCCGCTCGCCGCTCCCTACCCCAAGGTGACCTACCTGCCTCCTGTGCGTCCAAAACCCGGCAGCTATCTCCTCATCCACGGCTACCTCAACACCGCCGGGCGGTTCGAGGCACTCCAGCCGCTGCGTGGCGCCGATCGCGAGGAAGCTGCTGCGATCATCCCCGTGCTCGAGCGGTGGGAGTTCCGACCAGCCATGCGCGAGGGCCAGCCCGTGAGAATCGAGATCCTGCTGGCTATCCCGCGCGGTTGACGAACAGCAGCGCGCACGAGAACGACCCGCGCTGAAGCCGCAAGCTAAGATAACGGACAGGACGGAACGATGTCGCCGCCGGGCGGCCTGCCATTCAAAGAAACATGCGAAATCGGCTCTCGCATCTCACTTGCCTCTTCACGCTGATTGCCTTTCAGGCCTGCGCCCAGGTTCAGGGTTGCCTCGCGAGCACGTCTCTCGGCACGATCCGCCTGTTGGTGCGCCCTCCCGATCGCGGTCCTTACAAGCCCCTGGAAGCGGTCAACCTGATTGGCGAGGGCTACCAGATTCGCTACGAACCGGTGCGATTGGGAACGGGCACGGCCAGCAAGGCCCGCGTAGCGCTGGCCGCCGGCTGCGTGGATCAGGCGGGTGCACCCGCCCGCCTCGAAGTCTTGCCCCCTGCCCCTGCCGATCGTAGCACGGAGTGGCGCGTCCCCTGTCGCGTCTCGGTCGTGGCCTTCGTTTTCGGTCCGCAGGGCCTGGACGCGGGACGCGTACGCTCGCTGCTCGCCAAAGATGAGGAACTGATCACGCAGCTTGCCCAATATGCCGAGCAGACCGCCATGATCGAGGCTCTCATCAGCGCCTTGGCCGAGGTGGATCCCGGCGCGACCACAGGTAAAACTCTCGAGGCCGCACTCGCGGGCTTCGCCCAGCGAACCGGCACTTCCGTCGGCAAGTGGGATCGCAATGCCCCCACCGAACAGCAGGCCATGCTCCTGCTGAGGGCCCTGAATCCGGCGCTGGCTGCTTACGATCCCCTGGCGCCTCAACCCGCCGCGCGCGTCGAGCGATCCGCGGGCCTGGCAGCCGCCGTGGCCGGCCTGTTCTTGGGCGACGCGTTCGGGCTTGCCGCAGGCTCTGCAGGACTGGCCTACAACCTGAAAACCCTCCTGTTCCCCGGAACTGACTTCCGCTCGGCGCTCGCACAACAGGTCGCGCCGGACGCGATACGGCTCTGCGCGCGTCGCGACGCGACAAAGTCTCGCACCCGGATGGCCTATTTGTGGGCCTACCGCCTCTCGAATGCCTCCCCGCCCCGGCTCGCTCTCAAGGAACCAGCACACCTGCCCGTCGGAACAAAATCGGTCATTCATGTTTCGTGGGAAGGCGACTGGAAGCTCGTTTCGCGACTGCGCGCCTGGCGCCTGACTTCCGCCTCCGGCTCTTGGCCCGCCCAGGTGACGCCCGAAGGCGAGGGACGCCTGATCCTGGAGCCCGCCGCCGGCATCGCCCCGGGCACTTATCGCCTGGCCGCCGACTGGGACTGGCAGGTCGTGGAAGTGAACGGCGAGATCCACGTGCACCCGTTGCCCCGGCTGGAGCAGGCGCGCCTGACGCCCGAATCCCAGGATGCCCTCGCCGAGGGCAACGGCCTGGTCGAAATCATTGTCCAAGGCACAGACTTTCAATTCGTCGAAAGCGTCGGCCTGCGACCGGCAGGCGCGGACGCAGTCCAGCCACTCGAATTCGCGCTCCCTCGCGGACCACGCTCCGGACCGCAGCCCACCCTCAAACTGAAAGTGGACACCAACCGGCTGCGCGCCGGAGACTACCTGCTGGTCCTCACGCAGACCGGTGACGGGCGGGCAGAGATCCCCGTCCGCATCCATCTGCCTCACCCACGGCTGGACGGCCTCCCGTTGCGTATCCCCGCAGGCGAAGACTGGTTCGAGATCGAGTTGCGCGGGCGCGGCTTGCAACGCCTCACGGGCATCCGCAGCCCCGGCGCCACCATCGTTCTCGAAGCCGGAACGGACGACGTCCGACGCGCTCGCTTGCGGCTCAACCAGGACGTCCGGCGCGGCGACCGTCTGCCCCTCGAGCTCTACGTGCAAGGCCTCCACCAACCGCTTCGCGCCGACCAGGCGCTGCTCGTCGTCGGACCCAGACCCAAGGTCAGCGGCGTCAAGATTTCCTACGGCGATGACATCGGCGTGAGTCTCAGCTCCACGGAGCTGCCCGCCCGGGGCTGGGTGACCGCCGCGCTCGAAGTCGAAGCCCTGGAAGAACCCTTCCGCCTCAAGCTCTCCTGCCTCGAATCCGCGCGCAGCTTGCAGCAGGACTGGTTCCGCCCCGGCAGCGCCCGCACGGATGCCCGCGTGGAACACGCCTCCGGCGGCGGATTGTTCCTCATGCTGGAACCGGGCAAGTTCGGTCAGGCGGGATGCACGCTTGCCGTGACCATCGAAAACGAGCAAGGCGGAACCTCCGAGCCCTTTCCACTCGGGCGCATCGTTCGCGTGCCACGCATCGAGCAACTGACGCTGACCGATGAGCGGGCGGGCGAATCTGCTTACTACGGTATCCTGATCGGCCAGGAGCTGGAGACCATCGTAAAGGCCGGCTGGGACGAATCCACGGGACTGCCCGTCGGCGAGCTACCGCGCCCGTTAGCGGGCGAAAGCCGACGCCAGAGCCTGCGCCTCGCGCTGCCTTGGCCGCCGCCGGCGCCACGAGCGCCTCTGTACGTCTGGCTGCAAGGCGATGAGCATGGCCGGAGAACCGCGGCCCGATTCTAGTACCGCACCCCGCGCACGCTATGATCACTTCCCCCTGCTCCGCCCCTCAGATATCTTGACCAAATCCCTCAGCCGTGCTACCGTGAAGGCATAGCGATCACGGAGGCGGGGATGGATTCCCTGATTCTTGCGCTGATTGTGCCCGACGGGCCCCTCAAGGCGTGGCTCAGCGCCGCCCTGGAGCCCCTCCCTGTGAGGGTATTCTTCGAAACCTGGCTCCCCACGGACTGGACCGAGTTTCTCGATCGCCTGGCCCGGCTGGATGTCGCCGCGGTCCTGGTGGATGCAGATCGCTTCGGGACGGATCTGCCCGATATTGCGGCTCGAATCAAGACCGTCCGTCCACCGGTGCCGGCAATCGTCGCCGTCACCGCCAAAACGGATCCGGCTTTCGAAGCGCAAGCTCGCGCGGCCGGCGCTGATGACGTAATCAGGCCGCCCTTCGAACGCAATCTCGGGCCCGTGCTCGAGAAGATCGCAAACCAACGTTCGCACTCCGGCGCCGACTCCCATTCTCCGGGCGCGTTGATCGGAGTCATGGGTGTTCGCGGCGGTTGCGGGACCACCACCTTCGCGTGCCTGCTGGCCCTCGCCTTGCGGCGCGTCACTGCACAGCCGGTCCTGCTGGCTGACATGGACTGGAACGCCGGCGGCGTCGGCTTCCTGATGACCGCGCAAACGCCGTACTCGCTGCTGGATGCCGCAACCGCCACGCACCGGCTGGATCGCAACTACTGGAAGACGCTCATAGCCTCCCACTCATCCGGAGTGGACGTCATCCCCGCCCCGCCCGAACCGCCGCCGGCGGATCCCGTAGCCGTCGCCCGCATCCCCGCTGTGTTGCGCTTCGCGCGCTCCCTCTACTCGTACGTGGTTGCCGACATGGGCGAATGCTGGGATAACCGCTTTTCCGTCCTCGGGCAGGAGCTCGATCGGTGCTGGCTGGTCGCGACCCCGGATGCCTTGAGCCTCTATCAAGCCCGGCGCGCCCTCCGCTGGCTCGCCGAAGCGGGCATCAACCCCCAGCGTACCCACCTGCTCGTCAACCGCGCTGGCCGTGCTGCTCTGACGCCCGAAGACCTAGAGTCTCTGATCGGCAAGCGGCCCGATGCCTGGCTTCCCGAATCTGCGGAATTGCGCGCCGCCGGTAACGGCGAGCGACAACTGGATCTGCGGGGACGAACGGGCGAACGCGTGGTGCGGCTGGCCGCGCACCTGGTCGGAAAAACCGAGGCCGATGTGTCCGCCATCCTGTCGCTGCCCGCTCTGCGGATCGCGCGACGGGCGAAATTTCCCTCGCTGCTGCCCCGCCTCTGAGCTTCACGCACCCGAGATCAGCTTGCGGAGAGCCTCAACGGCCAGTGCTGCGGCATGACGGGATGCAGGCGGCAAGCCCCCGAGCATCTGCTCGAGCGCTTGCGCCTCCATGGAACGCGCTTCCTCGCACGTGCGGCCTTGCAACCACTCCGCCAGCGCCGAGCCGCATGCGATCGTCGGCGGACATCCCTGCGCCTTGAATCGCGCCTCGCGAATGAAGCCGTTTTCCAGCCGCACGGAAAGCTGCAAAACGTCGCCGCATCCCGGATTCTCGACGCGCACGGTCCGCGCGGGCGCACCCAGCTCCCCGGCACAACGCGGATTGCGGAAGTGATCGAGCACCTTTTCGCTGTACATAGCCCCTCTCGCTCGACCGGCGCAATGTTTTATTCTAGCCTCGAACCCGCACGCTCCTGCGCAACATGGAAACGCCGCTCACGGTGGTCGCCGCTGTCATCGAGCGGGACGGGCGCATTCTCATCTGCCGCCGATCCTCGCATGACAGCCATCCCCTGAAGTGGGAGTTCCCCGGAGGCAAAGTCCGTCCCGGTGAGGATCCGGCTTCAGCCCTGCGGCGGGAGCTGTTGGAAGAACTCGGCGTGCATGCAGAGGTAGGCGATGAAATCGCTCGCTGCGAATGGCGCTACGAGGAAGGCCCGCCCTTGCTGCTGATCTTCTATCGCGCCCGGATCGTTGCAGGCGAGCCGGTCAATCGCGTCTTCGCCGAGATCCGCTGGGAGGTGCCCGAACGCCTGCCGGACCACGATTTTCTCGAGGCGGACCGCGCACTCGTCCGCCAACTCGCCCGGCGCGACCGGAACTGAGAATCTCTGCTCAGCCCCGTTCAGCCAGAATCGCTCGCGCCGCCTGCCGCCCCATGCGCACGCAATCCGGCACGCCGATGCCTTCGTAGGCGTTGCCCGCCACCAGCAGACCGGGCCACCGCGCCAGTCGCGCGCGGATTGCCTCTAACCGTTCCCGGTGCCCCACCGTGTACTGCGCCATGGAACGCGGCCATCGCGCCACGCGCCCGAACAACGGCTGCGCCCGCAGCCCCAAAATCCGCTCCAATTCCTCCTCGACCAGCGCCTGGATCTCCGCGTCACTCGCGCCCAGCAGATCCTCGTCCCCGAGGAAGCACCTGATCGAGGCCATCCCGTCCGGAACACGATAAGGGAATTTTGTTCCGACCCAGGTGCACGCCACCAGCCGGCGCCGTTCGCATTTGGGGATCAGAAACCCGAACCCGCCGGGCGATCGCTCCACGTCGGCCTGCCGGTACCCCAGCGAGACAGTGATCGAACACGTGTAGGGAATCGAGTCGAGCAGGGCGGCCAGTTCACCATCCAGATTGCGCACCAGGCGCGCCGCCTCCCACGCGGGGCACGCCAGCACGACGTGCGCAGTCTCCAGCCATTGCCCGTTTGCCCGCACCCGAAAACCGGTCTCCGACTTTTCGATCGTTTCCGCTTCGGCCTTCACGATCTCGCCGTGCGCCTGCGCGCGAGCAGCCAGCGCTTCCACCAGCCTCCCCAGGCCGTCGCGCAGAGTCTGGAACAACGGGCCTGCGCGCTCGTCCTTCAAACGGCGACGCGCCGCCAGCACGCCGCGCGTCAGGCTCCCGTAGCGTCGTTCCAGTTCGAGGAATCGCGGCAAAACGCTGGCCACGCTCAGCTCGGAGGGATCACCGCCGTACACGCCCGCCAGCAGCGGCTCCGCCAGATAATCCACCGCTTCCCGGCCGTAGTGTTCTGCCACGAACTCGGCTACCGATCGCTCGCTGCCGGCCCTGGCAGGGCGACGGAACCACTCCATCGCCATCCGCGCCTTGGTTCGCCAGCTCAGCAACGGCGAAGTCACCACGGGCCAAATCCGCGTGGGGACCATCATCATGAGGCCGTCGGGAAGCGGCGCCAGCCTGCCCCGCTTGAGCACGTACGTGACCCGCAGGTGGTCGTTCGACCCGATGACCTCATCGCCCAGGCCCAGCTCCCGGATCAGCTCCAGCGCCCACGGCTTCTGGGCCAGAAAACTGTCCGGACCCGTCTCGACCACGCACCCATGGATCCGTTCCGTCTGGATCACTCCTCCGAGGCGGCTGTTCCGCTCGATCAGCACCATGGGCACGCCTGCGCGCGCCAGCTCGTACGCTGCCGAAAGACCAGAGATGCCCCCGCCGATGATGACCGCCGGCCGCATCCTCAACCCGCGAGCAGCCGTGCGCGCGCGATCTCAGCCAGGGCGGAGATGAAGGTTGGCGAGGCGTTCAGCGATTCTGTGCGACACAGATGGATGCCGCGCTCGCGCGCGTACTGGCGGAAGTAAATGTCCACGTCGTAGAGGATCTCCAGGTGGTCGGAGACGAAGCCGATGGGCGCCAGCGCCACTTCGCGCACTCCCCGCGCCGCGTACTCATCCAGCACGGACTCCACCGTGGGACCCAGCCAGGCCTCCTCGGTCGCTCCCTGGCTTTGGTAGGCGAAGTCCCACTCGGCCAGACCCAGCCGGCGAGCCACCAGCTCGGCCGTCGTGCGCGCTTCGCGATCGTAGGGATCGCCCGCCTCCAGAATGCGCACGGGCAGACTGTGCGCCGTGAACAGCACGCGTCGCCCGGCAGCCAGCGGCGCCAGCTTCTCGGCGTAAGCCTCGATCAGCAACGGATGGTCATGGAAGCTCTTGGTCCAGACGATTTCCGCCTGCATGCCGAGGCCGGTTTTGGCCTCTTGCACGCGCCGGAAGTACAGCCCGATACTCGCCCGCGAGTACTGCGGCGCCAGGCAGATGGCCACGATCCGTTCCACACCGTCCGCCCGCATCCGGGCCATAGCGTCGGCGATGAACGGGCGCCAGTTGCGCATCCCGAAATAGACGGGAACCGGACAGCCCAGCTCGGCGAGTTTTTCCTGGAGAGCCTGCGCCTGCTCACGCGTCCGGGCCGTCAGAGGAGAGCTGCCGCCGATGGCCTCATAGCGACGCCGCAGTTCTTCCCGCAATTCGGGCGGCGCCGGACGGCCCCCGCGCACCAGGTCCAGGTACGCAGGCAGATCTTCCAGCCGTTCGGGAGCGCCGTGCGCCAGCAGCAGGACCGCCTGCTTCACAGCTTGAATTCCCGCACGTAGCCCACGACCGCCTTGACGTTCTCCACCGGCGTCTCGGGCAGAATGCCGTGCCCGACATTCACGATATGCCCGGGACGCGTCCCCGTCCGCTTCAGCAGCTCCTGCACCCGCATCTTGATCTCGGGCAGAGGAGCCAGCAACACGGCGGGATCCAGGTTGCCCTGAATGGCGCAACGATAGCTCACGTCCATCCACGCCTGATCAATGGGCACGCGCCAGTCCACCCCCAGCACGTCGCAACCCACGGCGTGCAGCTCGCGATAGAATCCGCCGGCGCCGGTGCCAAAGTGGATCACGGGCACCCCGCTGGAGCGCAGCCGTTCGATCAGCGCCCGCGAGTACGGCGCCACGTAACGCGAGTAATCCTCCGGTCCCAGCGCCCCCACCCAACTGTCGAAGACCTGAATGGCGCGGGCGCCGGCAGTCACCTGCAACAGCCCGAAATCGCCCAGAACGTCCACCAGCTTGCCCATCAGGCGACGCCACAGCGTCTCGTCCCAATACATCATCCGCTTGGTCTTCAGGAAGTGACGCGTGGGACCGCCTTCGATCATGTAGCTGGCCAGCGTGAACGGGGCTCCGACGAAGCCGATCACGGGCACGCGACCGGCCAGCGCCTTCACCACCATCTGGATGGCCTCACCCACGTAGCCCAGATCCTCGGTGTTCGAGATCGAGAGCGCGTCCACATCCTCGGACGTGCGCACCGGGTTCTCGATCACCGGACCCTCGCCTTCCACATAGCTGAGCTTCAAGCCCATGGGCTCGACCGGCAGCAGAAGGTCCGCAAAAATGATGGCCGCGTCCACGTCCAGGATCTCCACCGGCTGCAAGGTCACCGTCGCGGCCAGCTCTGGCGTCTTGCAGATTTCCAGCAAGCTGTGCTTGGCCCGGATGGCCCGATAAGGTTTCAGGTAGCGACCTGCCTGTCGCATGAACCACACCGGCCGTACGTCGGTGGGACGGCGACGGCAGGCATCCAGAAAGCGACTGTTCATGGGAGCCACGCGCATTGCAGTTCCGCTGTATCTTCGCACAGGAATACGCGCAAGTCCTTGGGTTTGTGGCGAGCCGCCCACTGGCGGCCCAGAATGAAGAAAGGCTTGGTCCAGGCCTCGCTATCCAGCGTCCGCGGGGCCAGAACCGACACCGACAGCATCCCCGTCGCAGGGTACCCCGTCCGCGGATCCATGATGTGACTGTAGGTCTTGCCCCCGGCCACGAAGAACTTCTCGTAGCTGCCTGAAGTGGAGAGCGAACAATCCTTCAGCCGCAGGGTCTCCACCGTTTTGGTCTCATCGCGTGGATGCCGGATGCGCACTTCCCAGCCTTCCGGCTCGCTGGGCGGCGCCCCCAGCCCATAGATGCTCGATCCCGAGGCCGAGACCAGCGCGGAGCGGATCCCGTGCTCTTTCAGGATCGCCACCATGCGATCCACCGCGTAGCCCTTACCGATGCCGCCCGGATCCAGCTCCACGCCCGGCTGGGTGAAACGCACTGTGCGCTGTTCCGGATCCAGCACGATGTGGCGATAGCCCACGCGGGCCAGCGCCGCCTTCACCTCCTCGGGCGCAGGCAGGCGGCCCGTGCCTTTGTAAAAGCCCCACACCTTCATCAGCGGCCCGACCGTGATGTCGAAGGCGCCTTCACTGGCCCGGCTGTACTCCAGGCATGCCGCCAGCAACTCGAACAGCTCGTCGCTGACGCGTACTGGCCGCTCGGCCGCTTCGCGATTGACACGGCTCAGTTCGCTGTTGGGGCGGTAGTTGGAAAGCATGCGCTCCAGCCGCCGCACTTCGGCAAAGGCGGCGTCGGCGGCTGCCTCCAGGCGGTCCCGGTCCTCCCCGTAGAGGGCCACCGTAAAGGTGGTGCCCATGGCGTCCTGGCTGGCTTCCAGCCGCAGCAGCTCTTGGGCGGACGCGCCGAGCGCCGCCAGCAGAAACAAAAATGGAAGCAAACGATTGAAACGGAAAAGGGCGGGAATGTTTGGCCTCATCCGGATGCCACCCGTCCCCCTCCCCGCCCGGGCTCCTCGCCGCCCGGCGCCTCGGCATCCGCATCGGCCTGAAAGTGAAATTCCGGAATCCGCCATAATCGCAGCCTTCCCGCCAGCTCCCGCCGGATCCAGTGCCGGGCTCCTTCCAGAGCCACCACCGCCGCCCGCTGCTGGTCCGCGTCCCCGCCCGCCGCCACGCGCACCTGCGCCAGGCGCAAATCGCGGCTCACCTCGACGCCTGTCACGGTGACCTCCGCCACGCGCGGATCCGCCATCTCGTAGCCGATGATCTCGGCCAGCTCCTGCCGGATGGCTTCCGCCACCCTCGCTGCGCGCCGCGCATCCATCACCGATTCAGGTCAACCATTCCACCGTGGCGCCGACCAGACCCGGCCCCAGCAAAGCCGCCGCTTCCCGTTCCACGGCATCCAGAACCAGCGCCGCGTGCTGATGATCGCCCGAGACCGTCACCGCCGCCACCAACGCCCGCTGCCACAGGTCCTGGTAATCTATCTCCGCCACCGCCACATTAAACTTCCGCCTCAGCCGGTCCTTGAGGCCCTGCACCACCTGCCGCTTTTCCTTCAAAGAGTGGGAATTCTCCAGCCTCACCTCGAGGGTGAGCACACCCACGCTCGGCATCTTTTTCCGCTAAACCAGAACTTCCGCAGGCACCTGCTCGCGGACGAAGGCCTCCAGCACGTCACCCGGCTTGACGTCGTTGAAGTTCTCGATAGCCACCCCGCACTCCAGGCCGCTCTTGACTTCGCTGACGTCGTCCTTGTAACGCTTGAGCGACGCGATCCGCCCGGTGTACACCACCACATTGTCGCGCAGGACTCGCACTTCGCTGTCCCGGGTGATGACGCCGTCCACCACCAGGCAGCCTGCCACCGTACCCACCTTGGCGATGCGGAAGATCTGCTTGACCTCCGCCCGCCCGCGGTACACCTCCTTGACCACCGGCTCCAGCAGGCCCGCCATGGCCCGCTTGATCTCGTCGGTCAGCTCGTAAATCACCGAGTGCAGCCGGATGTCCACCTTCTCCTGCTCGGCCAGCGCCGCCGCGTTGCGATCCGGACGCACGTTGAATCCGATGATCACCGCGCCCGTGGTCGAGGCCAGCATCACATCGTTCTCGGTGATGCCGCCCACGCCCGCATGCACCACCTGGATGCGCACCTTCTCGGTGGACAGCTTCTCCAGCGTCTCGCGCAAAACCTCGGCCGTACCGGCCACGTCCGCCTTCACAATCAGCGGCAGCTCCTTGACCTTGCCTTCCTCCAGCTGCGCGTGCAACTGCTCCAGCGAGATCCGCGGCGTCCGCGCCATGGCTTGCTCGCGCGCCCTGCTCTCCCGGTACATCACGATCTGCTTGGCCTTGGCCAGATCGGTCACCACCTGAAGCGAATCGCCCACCTCCGGCAGCGCGTCCAGGCCCAGAATCTCCACCGGCGTCGCCGGACCCGCCTCGCGCAGCGAGTTGCCCTGATCGTCGAACATCGCGCGCACTTTGCCCAGCACCGTGCCGGAAAGCACGTAATCGCCCACCCGCAGCGTGCCGTTGCTGATCAGCACTGTCGCCACGGGGCCGCGACCGCGATCCATCTTGGCTTCCAGGACCGTCCCCACCGCGGGCCGGTTCGGATTGGCCTTCAGCTCCTGCATGTCGGCCACCAGCAGAATCATTTCCAGCAGCAAATCCAGATTCTGCCCGGTGCGCGCCGACACCGGCACCATCACCGTATCGCCGCCCCACTCCTCCGGCACCAGCCCGCGATCGCTGAGCTGCTGCTTGACGCGCTCCGGCTGCGCGTCTGGTTTGTCAATCTTGTTGATCGCCACGATGATCGGGACCTTGGCCGCCCGCGCATGATCAATCGCCTCCAGCGTCTGCGGCATCACCCCGTCATCGGCCGCCACCACCAGAACCACGATGTCCGTGACCTTGGCGCCCCGGGCGCGCATGCGCGTGAACGCCTCATGACCCGGCGTGTCTATGAACACGATCTTGCGCCCGTCCTTGAACACCTGGTAGGCGCCAATATGCTGTGTGATTCCTCCAGCCTCCCGAGCGGCGACGTTGGTCTTGCGGATGGCATCCAGCAGCGTCGTCTTGCCGTGGTCCACGTGACCCATCACCGTGACCACCGGCGCCCGCTTCTCCAGCTGCTGCTCCTCGACCGGCTGCTCGAGCTCGATCTGGGCGGCTGCCTCTTCCTCGAAGCTTACCTGCATGACTTCGGCGCCGAATTCGCGCGCGATCTCCTCGGCTAGCTTGACGTCCAGCGTCTGATTGATGGTGGCGAAAATCTTGCGCTCCACCAGCTTCTTGATCACCAGGCTGGCCTTGAGTTCGAGCTTCTCCGCCAGTTCCTTGACGGTAATGCCTTCGGCGATCGTGATCTTCTTGCCCTCGGCGGGACGCGCCGGCAACTCCTCGCGCTTCGGCGCCGGGCGATGCAGGATCTTCTCCTCCGGCTCGCGTTCGCGCTCTTCTGCGCGGGTCACCTTGCGCGCGGGCGCACGGCGACCATCCGCAGGCAAAGGCACGGCGGTCTCGGGCCGCGGGATCGTGGTCGGATGAGTCCCGCGAGATTTGGGCACCGCAGCCCCTGCCGCAGCGCCGGCACGCAAAGGTTGTCCGGGACGTACCCGACCCTGGTAGATCGGCTGTCCAGGCACCGGACGCAGCGGCTGACCCGGCCGCGGCACAGGCTGCCCGGGCATCGCCCGCGTCTCCGTGAGTTTCTTCGCCAATTCGGGATGGGGCGGAACCACCGGCCGCGGCGGAGGCGTCCCCACCACCGTCCCCGTCTGGGCGGTCCCCGCTGGCGCCGCAGCGGGCTTGCCCACGACAACCGCGCTCGGAGGGGCAGGGGGCGGTGGCGGAGTCACGCCCGGCGGGGGCGTCGGCGGCTTCACGCCGGGCTTGGGCGCCGGCTGCACGACGCGCAAAGCTGGCGCAATCGGCTGACGCGGGCCGCTGAGAATTTGCCCTGGCTTCGGCGGCGGAGTAGGAATCGCGGGCGGAACGACCCTGCCCGCGGGTGCAGTGCCCACGGGTGCGGCCGGTTTCTCTGCTGGCGCAGGAGGCTTTTCGGCGGGCGGCGCAGCAGCGCCCGCTTCAGCCACGGGGGTCGGTGCCCTCTCGACCGCCGAAGTCGGCGGAGGAGTCGGCGGAGTCGTTGGCGCTACGATGACCGCCGGGGGTGCCTCGGCGGGAGTCGGTTTGACGGGTCCGCGCCCTGCCAGCGGGGGACGAACCGGCTTCGCGGGTCTGGCGATGATGGTCGCCAGATCGGGCGTTGCTGTGGATGGCGCCGTAGCCGCCGGGGCCGCCTCGGCGGTGGCGACTGGTGGGGCCTGAACCGTCGGCGGCGCAGCCGGCTGGGGCTCCACGCTCGGAGCAGCTTCAGGCGCTGCTTCGGCCACGGGCGCAGGCGCGGCTTCCGTCGTAACCGCTGCCGGCGGCGCTTCCGTCGCTTCCTCAGCCGGCTTGATTCCGAAGTACCGCCGGATCTTGTCCGCGACCTCCTCGTCAATGGAGCTGGAGTGGGTCTTCTTCTCCGTGATGCCGAACTGGGGCAACAGCGCCAGGATCACGCTGTTCGGCTGCTCACATTCTCGCGCCAGCTCGTTGATTCGAATTTTCTTCATACCGCCCTGCGACCACCCGTCGCGCCCGCGGAGTCAACCTTCATAGCGCCGGGTCGCCCATTGCAACCTCCCTCATGGATTTTTCTGAATCGGTGAATCTGAGCTTCTATCCTACCAAATCCTCATCAGAAGCCGCCGATTCCGTGCTCTCTTGCGCTTCCGGAATCTCGCGGATCGGCGTACCCTGTGTTCTTGGCGAATCCCCTGCCGCCACCGCCCCGCCCTCGAACTCCGTCGCCACTTCGCTTTCCGTCACCGGTTCCTCGACCGCAGCCGGTTCCAGCACCTCCTCGAACTGCGCGTAGTAATTGTTCACCGCAATCTGGATGGCCTGGACCGTCTCCGGCCCGATCCCGGGAATCGCTTCCAGTTGCTCGGGCGTCATCGCGCCCAGTTGTTCGACGGTGTTGACGCCGGCATCGGCCAGCCGCTCGACGATCTCCTCTTCCAGACCGTGATCCACCAGCACCGTCACCGGCGCGCCGGGAACCACTAAAGCCTGGGCCGCAGCTTCCGCTTCCCGGCGCTTCTCTTCTTCGCTCTTGATGTCAATGCGCCAGCCCAGAAGCTTGGCGGCCAGCCGCACGTTCTGTCCTTTCTTGCCGATGGCCAGCGAAAGCTGCGAGTCCTCGACGATGACTTCCATGTGCTTTTGCTCGGGATCCAGGATGTTCACCCGGGAAATCTTCGCCGGGCTCAGGGCGTGCGTGGCGAACACGACCGGATCATCCGAGTATTCGATGATGTCTATCTTCTCGCCGCGCAGCTCCCGGATAATGGACTGCACGCGCATGCCCTTCATGCCCACGCAGGCGCCCACTGCGTCCACGTCACGGTCCCGGCTCTGCACCGCGATCTTGGTTCGCTCGCCCGCTTCCCGCGCGCAGGCCTTGATCACCACCGTGTTGTCGTAAATCTCAGGCACTTCCTGTTCGAACAGCCGCATCACCAGCTCGGGCGCCGCGCGCGAGACGATCACCCCGGGCGTCTTCCCGCTCTTCTCCACGCTCTTGATCACGCAGCGAATGCGGTCGCCCACGCTGTAGTTATCCAGCTTGGACTGCTCCTTTTTGGGTAGCCGAGCCTCGGTCTTGCCCAAATCCACGATCAGGTCGTTGCCCTCGACCCGCTTTACCGTGCAGTTGACCAGCTCGCCCACTCGACCGGCGTATTCCTGATAGACGATCTCGCGCTCGGCCTCGCGCACTTTTTGCAGGATCACCTGGCGTGCGGTCTGAGCCGAGATGCGCCCCAATTGCTCGGTCGAACGCCGGATGCGCACCACCGAACCCACTTCCGCGTTGGGGTCCAGCCGGCGTGCCTGCTCCAGCGTGATCTCGTTCACCGGATCCTGAACCTGCTCGACGACCCGCTTCAGGGCGTAAATCTGGATCCCGCCCTCCTCGACCTCCGCCACCAACTCTTCGTTGGTGCGGAACTGCTTGCGCGCGGCCGCGATCATGGCATCCTTGACCGCGTCCAGCACGATCTGCGGGTCAATGCCCTTTTCCTTGCTCAGTATCTCGATAGATTGCAGGATGCTATCCAAGACGACTTCTCCGGAAAATCCTGGCTGGTTACCACTCGAACTTCAGGTTGGCCCGTTCGATCTGCGCCAGGGGCACTTCCAGGCGCTGCCCAGGGCGTGGCTCCAGGGTGACGATCCCCTCGGCGAAGGCTGCCAGCACCCCCTCCCAGTACCGCCTCTCTCCCACGGGTTCCCGTAGCACCAGCCTGATCTTGCGTCCCACGAATCGTTCATAATCCCGGGGACGCACCAGCTTGCGCTCTACGCCGGGAGAGCTGACTTCGAGGGTGTAGCTGCCGCCCGGCACCAGGTCCTCCACGTCCAGAATCGCGCTCAATTGCTCGGAAACGATCTCACAATCCCGATGCGAGATTCCCTCCGGTTTGTCAATGTAAATACGCAACAGGCGGCGCGAGCCGCTGCCGTGCAGCTCCACGTCCACCACCTCCATCCCTTCGGAGGCAGCCACGCGCTCGGCCACAGCGCGAACCCTGGCCACGATTTCTTCACGGTTCATCCCGCCACCGGGCGGCCAATAAAAAAGTGGGCTTTCGCCCACTCTTCAGGCGCGACGCCTGCTTTTATTATACACGCCCACCCGCAGGGAAGTCCCTTGGAGCTTACCCGCCAGGCAGGGCCAGCCTGTCCCCTCTTATTCCACCGTTACCCAGCACCCCTTCTGGGCGCTTTCCAGGATCTTCTCCAGCAGCAACATCCCGCGCACGCCATCCTCGAAGGTCGGAAACTCCACCGGCGCCGAGGGGTCCTCGATCTTGCGATAGAAGCGCCGGAAGACCTGCTTGTGGGCGTCGTCGTATCCCTCGCCGTGGCCGCCCGGCAGGTCGGCGAAGCTCCGCGCGCTCTCCAGCATCAGCGACGGGTCCTTCACGATGAGCTGGTTGGGGCTGTTCCGCTGCCCGATCCACAGCTCGTCGGGACGCTCCTGGTTCCACATCACGCCCAGCTTGGTGCCGTAAATCTCAATCTGAAGGCGATTCTTGCAACCGGTGTTCACCTGGCTGGCGGTGAAGCAGCCCCGCGCCCGCTCGCCCAGACGGATCAGCACCCCGCCGTAATCCTCGGTGTCAATGGGAACCTCTTCGTAATCCTCCGGACGCAGCGTCTTGCCCGCGAAGGTCTCCACCTCCGCTTTCGGCCGCTTGCGCGTCTTGTGGAAGGTCATCAGATCGGCGCACAGCGCCGTGATCTTCAGGCCGGTGACGTGCTGCACCATGTCCATCCAGTGGGAACCGATGTCGCCCATGGCGCGCAACGGCCCGTTCTCCTTGCGGTCAATGCGCCAGTTCCAGTCCGTGTCGTAGAGCAGCCAGTCCTGCGAGTACGTGCCCTGCACGACCAGGATTTCTCCCAGCTCGCCCGCCTCCCGCATGGCCCGCATTTGCTGAACCATCGGGTAGTAGCGCAGGTTGTGATTCAGGCAGTGGACCACGCCCGCCTTCCGCGCCGTCTCCAAAAGGTCCTTGGCTTCGGCCAGCGACAGCGTCATCGGTTTCTCGCACAGCACGTGCTTGCCCGCCTCGATGGCCTGCTTGGCGATGGGATAGTGCAGGGAGTTCGGGGTGCAAATGTGCACCGCCTGGATTTCAGGGTCGCGCAGCAACTCCCGATAGTCGGCGGTCGCGCGCGGAATGCCCATCTGCCGTGCGAAGGAGCTGGCCAGCTCTTCGGTCAGTCCGGCCACCGCAACCACCTCTACGTTGCCCAGACGGCGGATGGCTTCCGTGTGCACCCGCCCCATGAATCCGGTCCCGATCACTGCGGTCTTGATGCGTGCCATCTTCGTCGGCTCCCTCCACTTGGTTCAAGGATTGTTTCGATTGCGAAGTACACACCACATCGTCGTGTACCCTGTCCAATGTATCGCAAAAACCTGTTAGATTGGAGGCAGGCCCCGCCGCGGCAACTCGCGGCGGGTGCGATCTCGGTTCACGATCCGGAACCTCGCATGGTAGTCAGGATCCGGCTGCGCCGTGCCGGCCGGGGCGAGTCGTTGCCATCCAGCGGGCGCCGGCTGGCGCTCGCCCTCAGCGCCTTGTTGACGCCCGCTGCGGCCATGGCGCTGGCGCTTGCACTGTGGCGCCTCGGCGCCGACTTGCAGCTCACGGCCCGCTTCGTCATCACGCAGGGAATTTTCTCGCACTGGCAAGCATGGCTGCTGCTGGCCCTCGCGCTGCAACTGGCCGCAAGCCGGCTGGCGCGCTACGCTCGCAGCGAAGCCGGCCGCCCGCGCACTCCGAGCCGGCAGGATCAGGCGATGCCGTAGTCCCGCCCCAGCTCCTGCGCCACCATCTCCGCCATGGCTTGCCGGTAGAACTCGCGGCTGCGGCTGCGAATCTCAGGTTCGCTGCGATCGGGAAACGCCAGGTGCTCCATCTCGTGCAGCAAAACCGCCAGCAAGGCTGCGCGGAAACGCAATGCCTCCATCTCCGCGGGCGCTGCGCTGACGGCCAGCGAGGACAGCGGCTCCGGACACCACGACCGGATGCTCTCGTACGCCAAGTCAATTTCCGCCACCGCGTGCCCCAACTCGGAAGCCAGCCGACGCGCCAATCGTGATTCGCTTCCGGGCGGATGATGATGACCCAAACAGCCGCACGGGTTGCTCGGGCGCAACTGCACCACCACGATCGCAGGCAAAGCCGGCCAGAGCGAATCGTAGATCCGGCGCGCTTGTCCACCCATGGCAGGCAGCGTGTGCGCATAGGCCGTCTCCAGCTCCGCAGCGGCCGCCTCGCCATCCCTGGGATAACTGATCAGCAGCAAAGGCATGTTTTCGCCGGCCCGTATCAGTTTCTGCTTGCGCCCCCGGAGCCACTGGCGCCATCGCGCAAACAGGCCCGGCACATGAACCCTGACCAGCGATTTCCGCCGCACGCCGCTTCGTCCCCAGCCGACTGCTTCTGTTATTCTGGCATAAGGACCTGCCGCGTTCGCATGCCCTACGCCCAGTACAGACCCACCGGCTACTACACCAGCCGCATGCCGCCTGCCGTCAAGTGGTTGCTCATCTCCAACATCACCGTCTTCGTCGTCCAGTTCTTCTGGGTGAATATCGCACGGAACGATCCCTTCGCCATCTTCGTGCTGGCCCCATGGCAGGTGCTCGAAAGGGGCTACCTCTGGCAGCTCGTCACTTACCTGTTCCTGCACGGCGGCCTCACCCACATCCTGTTCAACATGTTCACCCTCTGGATGTTCGGCGTCGAACTGGAATCCGACTGGGGCACGCGCACGTTCCTCAAGTATTACTTCCTTTGCGGTGTGGGCGCCGGCTTGTGCGTCATCGCCGCCAACCTGCTCTGGGGCGATCCCTACACCCGCACTCTCGGCTCCTCCGGCGCCATCTACGGCCTTCTGCTGGCCTACGGCGTTCTCTACCCGGACCGCACCGTGCTGTTCAGCTTTCTGTTCCCGATCAAGGCCAAGTACTTCGTCCTGATTATTGGCGCCATCGCTTTTCTGGGATCCTTCGGCGCCGCCGGCAGCGGCGTCAGCCACATCGCTCACCTGGGCGGAATGCTGTTCGGCTACGTCTACCTGAAATCCCGGCGCCCGACTCGCCGCCTGGGTTCCCGTCCTGGCCTCCTCTTCCGGCTCAGGGAAGCGTGGCGGCAGTGGCGAATCCGACGCGCGCGCCGCAAGTTCGAGGTCTACCTGCGCAAGCACGATCGCTGGAGCCACTGAGGCGCAACCGGCCACCGCGCGCCTTGTTATAGTTGGGAATGGGGGATGTCATGAAGCGCACCGCCATTGCTTTCCTCGCTAGCCTCGTGTGGCTGCTGGCCGGCGCCGAAGCGGTCTGGGCGCAGGCCGGTCCCAAGAAAGAAGGCAGCGAAACCGTCGCTCGACCGCGCAAGAAGACCACCGGCGAGCCGGAAGCGGCTGAGGAAACCAAAATTCCTTCCAAGTTCGGCAAGAAGAAGGAAGCCCCTCCCGAAGGCGCTCCCTCGTTCCGCACGGAAGTCCTCACGGTCAGCCTGGACGTGGCCGTGCTGGACAACCGCGGCCAGTTCATCCCCAACATCCCGCGCGCCAACTTCCGCGTGCTCGAAGACGGTGTTCCCCAGCAGATCGTCGGCTTCGAAATGGGCGAGGCGCCCATGACCGTCTGCATGGTCATTGAGTTCAGCAATCTCTTCCAGCAGTACTGGACCGAAACCTGGTATCAGACGCTGACCGCGGCTTACGGCTTTTTGGAAACGCTCAAACCCGAAGACTACGTCGCGGTGGTGGCTTACGACATCCGTCCCGAAATTCTTTCCGACTTCTCCACCGACAAGCGCGCCGCCTATGACGCCATGTCACGCCTGCGCATCGCCGCTTACTCGGAGGCGAATCTGTTCGATGCGGTCACCGACGTGGCCCAGCGCATGAGCGACATCGAGGGGCGCAAGGCCATCGTGCTGATCTCCTCCGGCATTGATACCTTCAGCAAGATCACCTTCTCCAAGGCCCGCGAGATCCTGCAAAACGCGGGCGTGCCCATCTACGCCATCGGCCTGATGCAGGCTCTGCGCGAGTGGTACGACGCCTACGGCATGTTGGGCCCCATCGCCCGCCTGGATTTCCTGCAGGCCGATAACCAACTGCGCACTTTCGCCAAAGAGACCGGCGGCATGGCCTTCTTCCCCCGCTTCTATGGGGAGTTCCCCGGCATCTTTCGCGCCATCTCGCAGGCCCTGCGCAACCGCTACTACATCACCTATCAGCCTTCCAACCTCAAGCGCGACGGCAAGTTCCGGCGCATCAAGGTCGAACTGGTCAACCCGGCTACCAATGAACCCCTGAAAATCACCGACGAGCGCGGGCGTCCCATCAAGTACACGATCATCGCCAAGAGCGGCTACACCGCGCCGCGCGAAGTCGAGTGAACGGCTATAGCAGAATCCGCCGTCCGAATCAAGAAAAAAATCTCGTTCCTTTTTCAATCCGTTAACGAAGCATTGACACGATGCCCCGCCCCCTGTTACCTTTCGAAAGTCCTCTATGCGATCCATGCCTGCTCCGGTTCCTGCGCACATTCTTCTGGTGGACGACAACAAGTTGGGGCTCGCCGCCCGCAAGGCGCTTCTGGAAGAACAGGGATATCGCGTAACCACCGCCGCCAGCGGCGAAGCCGCCCTCGAGCTGTTTCGCGCCGGCTCCTTCGATCTGGTGGTGACCGATTTCCGGATGCCGGGCATGAATGGCATCGAACTCATTCAGCACATTCGTGCCGAGCGCCCTGGCGTTCCCATCATCCTCATCTCCGGTTACACGGAAACGCTGGGCCTCAACGAAAAGGCTACCGGCGCTGATGCCGTGCTCGCCAAGAGCGCTCACGAGGTTCCCCAGCTGCTGCGCACCGTGGCGCGCCTGCTGCGGCGCCCGGCACGCAAGCCGGTCGCGGCGCAGAACGGCTCCGCCTCGCGCAGCGCATCGGCGCGAGGTTCCGGCGGCTGATGCTTCCAGGATCAGCACTGTGTTTGTTCTATCATCGGGAATGATGGCGCGCTGCGGCGCGCCCACGTTCTGGCGATTCCTCAAAGGAGGGTTGGCGTGGAAATAACCTGGCTCGGTCACGGCTCGATGCAGTTTCGTCTCGACTCGGGTGAAGTTTACTTGCTCGATCCCTGGCTCGAAGGCAATCCGGCTTATCCCGCGAGCCACTCGCTATCTCGCGTGGACGCCATCCTCATCACGCACGGCCACTTCGATCACTTGAGCAGCGTGCAGGCCCTCGCTGCGCGTTTCTCGCCCCAGATCGTGGCCATTTACGAAGTCTGCCACTGGCTGGGAAGCAAGGGCGTGGCCAACCTGAACGGGATGAACAAGGGCGGCACACTGCAACTCGGTCCCCTGCGCGTCACCATGACGCACGCCGTGCACTCCAGCGGCATTGAGGAAGACGGCCGCATGATTTACGGCGGCGAAGCCGCCGGCTACGTCTTGCACCTGCCCGACGGACGCCGTATCTACTGCGCCGGCGACACCACGGTCTTCTCGGACATGCAGCTCATCGGCCAGCTTTACCGGCCCCAGCTCGCCGTGCTGCCCATCGGCGGCCACTACACCATGGGACCGACCGAAGCGGCGCTGGCCTGCAAGATGCTCCGACCGGCAAAGGTCATCCCGACCCACTTCGGCACTTTCCCCGTGCTCAGCGGCAAACCGGAGGAACTGGCCGAACTGATCCAGGATCTGCCGGAAACCGAAGTCTGGACCCTGGAGCCGGGCAAACCCGTAGTCTGGTGATCAGCGCGGTCCCGGCGCGGCGGCTGGCTTGCGCGCGCACGCTTCCTGCGCATCCACCACCGCAATCGCGGCCATGTTGACGATCTCGTTGACCTCGGCGCCGCGCTGCAACACGTGCACCGGACGCGACATGCCCATCAGGATCGGCCCGATCACTTCGCAGCCCCCGATCCGGTTGAGTAGCTTGTAGGCGATGTTGCCGGCCTCCAGATCGGGGAAAATCAGAACGTTCGCGCCGCCCTTCAGGCAACTGAACGGGTAATCTTCTTCGATGATCTCAGGGACCACGGCGGTGTCCGCCTGCATTTCGCCGTCTATCATGAGACCCGGCTCGCGCTGCTTGACCAGCTCCACTGCCCGGCGAACCTTCTCGGCCAGCGGGTGCCGCGTGCTGCCGAAGTTGGAAAACGACAGCATGGCCACGCGCGGCTCCACGTCGAAGCGTCGCGCCATCTCCGCCGTGCAGATGGCGATCTCGGCCAGATCCTCCGCCGTGGGCTCGATATTCACCGTGCAATCCGCCAGGAAGTAAATCTCGCGCTTGGGCGAGATCAGCAGATACAGCCCGGAGACCTTGGTCAGCCCCTCGCGCACCGAAATCACTTGCAGCGCCGGACGGATCGTGTCCGGGTAATGCTGCGTCAGGCCCGCAATCAGCGCCTCGGCGTCTCCCATGCGCACCATCATGGAACCGAAGTAGTTTCGGTTCAGGATCAGCTCGGCGGCCTCCTTGCGCGTGACCCCCTTGCGCTGCCGCAGCCGGTACAGTTCCTCGATATACTCGGCCAGGCGCGGGAAACGCGCCGGCTCGATGATCTGCGCGCCCTCCAGGTTCAGCTTCAGCTCTTCGATTCGCGCGCGAATCCGCTTCTCGCTGCCCAGCAGGATCGGGAAGGCGATCTTTTCGTCCAGCAGGATCTGGCTGGCGCGCAGCATCTTGCTCTCCTCGCCTTCGGGAAAGACCACGCGCTTGGGGGCGCGCTGCGCCTTGTGCACCATCATCCGCATGACTTCGTAGGCCTTGCCCAGCCGCCGCGCCAGTTGTTCCTTGTATTCCTCGATGTTCACCGGCTGTTGGGCCACGCCTGTGCGCATGGCCGCCTCGGCCACCGCCGCCGACTCCCAGATCAGCACCCGCGGATCGAACGGCTTGGGAATGATATAGTCCGGCCCGAAGGCCATCTCCTCCACCCCGTAGGCCCGCCGCACCGAGTCCGGCACGTCCTGCTTGGCCAGCGCCGCCAGCGCCCGCGTCGCCGCCATCTTCATCTCGTCGTTGATGGCCGTGGCCCGCACGTCGAGCGCCCCGCGGAAAATGAAAGGAAAGCCCAACACGTTGTTGACCTGATTGGGATAATCCGAGCGCCCGGTGGTCATGATCACATCCGGCCGCGCCCGCTTGGCTTCCTCGTAAGGAATCTCGGGATCCGGATTCGCCATGGCGAACACGATCGGGCGGTCCGCCATCGTGCGCAGCATCTCGCCGGTGACGCAGTTGGCCACCGACAGCCCGATGAACACGTCCGCGCCTCGCATCGCCTCGGCCAGCGTGCGCAGCGGCGTATCCTGCGCGAAGCGCTCCTTGTAAGGGTTCATGCCCTCCTTGCGGCCCTTGTACAGCACGCCCTTGGAGTCGCACATGATGATGTTTTCCCGCCGCACACCCAGCCGGATGTAGTGCTCGGCGCAGGCAATGGCGCTGGCGCCGGCGCCGTTGATCACCATCCGGATCTCCTCAGGCTTCTTGCCCACCAGCTCCAGCGCGTTCAGCAGCGCCGCGCCCGAGATGATCGCCGTGCCATGCTGATCGTCGTGAAAGACCGGGATCTTCAGCGTGCGCTTCAGCTCCTCCTCGATGACGAAACATTCGGGCGCCTTGATGTCTTCCAGGTTGATCCCCCCGAAGGTCGGCTCGAGCAACTGGCAGGCCCGGATGACTTCCTGCGGATCCTCGGTGGCCAGCTCGATATCGAACACGTCAATGTCGGCAAAGCGCTTGAACAGAACCGCCTTGCCCTCCATGACCGGCTTGCTCGCCTGCGCCCCGATATTGCCCAGCCCGAGCACCGCCGTCCCGTTGCTCACCACCGCCACCAGGTTGCCCTTGGCCGTGTATTTGTACGCCAGCGAAGGGTCCCGTTCGATCTCCTTGCACGGGATCGCCACGCCCGGCGAATAGGCCAGGCTCAAATCCCGCTGCGTACGGCAGGGCTTGGTGGGAACGATCGAAAGTTTACCGGCCGGCGGACCGGCGTGGTAATCCAGTGCATCCTCTGGTCGGATCATAATCTCACCCTCGAATCTTGCAGCTTGCAGTCGCCCTCCCGCCTTGGCTACCGCGAGGCTAGCATATCAAGCCCGGCGATTCCACGCTGGCCCAGCGCGCGAGCAAGCGGCGGGATCGCTGCCGCCAACTGAGCCAGGGCCCTCTCGAGGGCAGCCCGGTCCGGAACGCTGCCCTGCGCCATCCGCACGCTGCCCCCTCCCCGACCGCCCACCGCTCGCAGCGCCTGCTTGACGATCTGTCCCGCATCCCACGGGCTGCCTTCCGACAACGCCAGCAGCAGCGAGCAGGGATCCTCGAATACCGCCAGGAAAACAGCTCCCGACCTCTCCGTGAAACCCTGGGCCAGTGCGCGCAGTTCTTCGTCCGCCTTGCCCCGCTCCAGCCGCCGGACCGCGCACCGCACTCCGTCGGCGTCCGCCGCGGTGGCCTCGTAAAGCTCGCGCCCGTTTCGCACCGCCAGCTCCAGGGCCAGCTTGCGCCGGACCTTCTCGCTTTCCTCCAGCGCGCGGGCCTGCGCCGCTACCTGTTCGGCTGCGCGATCCAGCCCCGTGGAAAGCGCCCGCGCGATCGCAGCCAGCGCCTCGAAATCGCTGCGAGCTCTCCTCACAGCGCGCAACCCGCAAACGAACTCCAGCCTCACGCCCTTGTGTGCGCGGTCCAATTTGCGAATCAGAATGGGACCGATCTCGCCTGTCGCCCGCACATGCGTGCCACCGCAGGCCGCGCGGTCCACGCCCTCGATCGTCACGATCCGAATCGGACCCTCCCGATCCACGGCCCGCCGCAACTCCACTCCTTCGGCCCGATCCTCCCAGTGCACGCGGATGGGCAGGTTGCGGAACACCAGCTCATTGGCCCGCTCTTCGGCACGCCGCACCTGCTCCCAACCCAGCGACGCCACGCCCAGGTCAATCGTCGAGACCTCGGCGCCCAGATGAAATCCCACCGTGGGCGCCCCGTAAAGATCCAGAAGGACAGCCGAAAGCAGGTGCTGCCCGCTATGCTGCTGCATGTGATCGAAACGACGCTCCCAGTGGACCCGGCCCTGCACCCGTTCGCCGCTCACGGGCGCTTCCAGCACGTGGGCAATTCGCTCTCCCTCCTCGATGACCTCGCGCACCGCCACACCGTTGATCCAACCGGTATCGCACGGCTGGCCGCCCGAATCCGGATAGAACGCGGTGCGGTCCAGGTACAGGCACAGTCCCGTAGCATCGCGATCCACGACCCGGGCTTCGAATTCCGTCAGGTAACTGTCTTCCCAGTACAGGCGGGCGGTCTTCAGATCCACTCCAAGGCACCCTTCTTGTAAGCCCAGATGTAACCTACGATGAGGATGGCCAGGAAAACGGCAACCTCAGCGACGCCGAACCAGCCCAGTTGGCGGTAATAAACCGCCCAGGGAAACAGGAAAATCGTTTCGACGTCGAAGATCACGAACAGGAGGGCCACCACATAGAAGCGCACCGTGTAGCGCCCTCGCGAGTCCGATACTGCGCGGATCCCACATTCGTACGCTTCCAACTTCACCTCGCCCGGCGCGGCCGGACGCACCAAGCGCGCCAATCCCAACACCACAACAGGGAAGGCCAAAGCGAAAAGGCCGAGAATGAAGATGGGCAGATAGCCCTCGGGCATATCGCCAATATAACACGGGGCTGAAGCGGGACCGGAGGCGCCGGATCACCTCGTCCCGCGCGCCTCCGCCGCCCCGCGCTCAGGCTGTCCCCAGCAACTGCCGCACCGCGGCCAGAGCCGAATCGTAGTCCGGAAAATCCGTGACTTCCGGTACGTACTGCACGTAGCGAATCACGTTATCCTTGTCCACCACGAAGATCGCACGGGATTCGATGCGCAGCTCCTTGATCAGCGTGCCCCAATTCTGCCCGAAGGAAGCCAGCCGATGATCGGAAAGCATCTTCACCCGATCCACGCCGAACGCGTCACACCAGCGACGCTGCGCGAACGGCAGATCCATGCTCACGGTGTAGACGTCCAGCCCGGGCAGCCTGGCCGCCTCATCGTTAAACCGCTTGGTCTGCGCGTCACAGACCGGCGTGTCGAGCGACGGCACCACACTGAAGATCCGCACCGTGCGCTCGGTATCGGCCAGCCGCACTGGCTTCAGGTTCACGTCCACGCACTCGAAATCGGGCGCCGGATCGCCGGGTTTGAGCTCCGGTCCCACCAAGGTAAGAGGATTGCCCTTCAGTTTCACAGCTCCAGGTCGTTCCATAGCAGTCTCCCTTCTCCACAAGGATCGTCAACCGGTCTCTCGATTCATACGCCAGAACGGCGCTCCAGTTGTCGCGCCAGCTCTCCGGGATCGCTCACCGGAGCCTGGCAAGCAAAATTCTCACACACGTGCGCTTCGGCCGCTTGCCCCGTCGCGCGCAAAGTCTCTGTCCACTCCGGGCCTTGCTGCGTTTCAGCCTTCATGACGACCACGTCGGGATAGAACCTTTCATGCGCCACCTTCAGCAGCGCGCGGAAGGCGGGCGAGTCCGGATCGCCGCGAAGAACGAGCTGGCGCAAGCCGCCGGGCAAGTACATCGCTGCCGCCAGCATCCAAGGCAATGAGTCCGGCGAGACCGCCAGCTGTCGGCCGAAGGCGCGCACCGTCCGCTCCGCCTTCTCCCGCCATTGGGACTCTCCCGTGATCGCATCGAGCCGCAACAGGTTCCATACCGAGACCGAGTTGGCCGAGGGCTCGGCGCCGTCGTAGTCGTCCTTGAGGCGAACAGGAATCAAGGGATCGGCCTGCGCACTGAAAAACCCTCCGCCGTCGCCATCCTCGAACAGCGCGCACTGCCGGCGCGTCAACTCGATCGCCCAATCCAGATCCCGCGTTTCCAAACAAGTTTCGTAGAGATCGAGCAGTCCTTGCACCAGAAACGCGTAGTCCTCGAGAAAGGCCGCGATGCCTGCCTCGCCTTGACAGCACCGGCGCAATAGCGTTTCGCCGTCCCACATCCGCGCGCGCAGGAAATCCGCGCAGGCTTGCGCGGCTTCCAGGTAGCGGGGATCTTCCAGCACTCGGTATCCTCGCGCCAGCGCAGAGAGCATCAGACCGTTCCAGCCCGTCAGGATCTTTTCATCGCGCGCCGGACGCGGACGGCGCTCGCGTTCCACGCGCAGCTTGCGACGCGCCTGCTCGAGCGCGGCCGCGACCTCTTCCTCGCCGGCTCCCGCTGCCCGGGCCACTTCGTCCACGCCGAGCGCCTCGTACAAAACCCACGCCCCGCGCTCCTCGACTCCGTAGCGAGCGCAAAACCAGCTTGCCGCAGGCTCGTCGAGCGCGGCGCGAACCTGTTCCGCCGTCCACAGGTAGAACGCGCCTTCTTCCGTCTCGTCGGGCCGTTCGGGATCGGGCGTGCTGTCGGCGTCCTCGGCCGAATAAAAGCCGCCTTCGGGATCGCGCATGTCGCGCAGGACGTAGTCCAGCGTTTCGCGCGCCGCTTCTGCGTACTCGCGCTGGCCCGTGATCTGACTGGCCTCCAGATAGCAGACCGCCAACTGCGCCTGGTCGTAAAGCATCTTCTCGAAATGGGGCACGCGCCAGGCCTCGTCCACCGAGTAACGATGGAAGCCGCCGCCCAGATGGTCCCGGATGCCGCCGCGCGCCATGGCCTTCAAAGTCGCCAGCGCCATTTCCAGCGCCTCCTGGCGCCGCGTACGCTCCCAGTAACGGAAGAGAAATTCCAGCGTCGCCGGGCGCGGGAATTTGGGTGCCCCGCCGAAGCCGCCGTGCACGCGGTCGAACAGGCGCCGGCAGATGTTGAAGGCCGAATCGGCTGCCTCCTGAATGCCCGGCAACGCGGCCGCCTGGTGCGTCCCCAAGTGTCGCAGGTGCTCAATCGCCGTGGCGGCAGCCTGGCGCACGCGCTCCCGGTCCGACCGCCATGCCTGCGCGATCCGCTCCAGCACGTAGCGAAAGCCCGGCCGCCCGTAGCGATCATCCGGCGGAAAATAAGTGCCTCCGAAGAATGGTTCGCCCTCGGGCGTCAGAAACACCGACATGGGCCAGCCGCCCGAGCCCGTCGCTGCCTGTACGAACGCCATGTAGAGCCGGTCCACATCAGGTCGCTCCTCGCGGTCCACTTTCACCGGCACGAAGTAGCGGTTCAGCAGCTCCGCGATCTCCTCGTTCTGGAACGACTCGCGTTCCATCACGTGGCACCAGTGGCAACTGGAATAACCCACGGAAAGAAAGATGGGCTTGTCTTCCCGGCGAGCAATCTCAAACGCTTCGGCCGACCACGGAAGCCAGTCCACCGGATTGTGCGCATGCTGGCGCAGATAGGGGCTTTTTTCGTGGATCAGCCGATTCGTGTGTGTTGCCATCCGGTTCCGGGCCTCACTATCGAGATGATGCCCGGGGCTTCCCGGATGCGTCTTCTATGCCTTGCCGGCCTGGGCCCTGCGCGGCTCGGGCAGATACCCCGCCTCGCGCAGCTGCTCCAGAATGACCGCCAGCACCGCACGGGCGCTCTCCGGCGCCGGTCCCACGGGACGGCGGCAGCGACCCGCCGGGATCCCCGCCATCGCCATCGCTTCCTTGACGATGGACGGGAAAGTCGCCAGCGAAAAAGCGCGCCGCAGCGGCTCCACCAGCGCCTGGAGGCGCGCCGCCTCTTCCCGGTTGCCAGCTTCGAAGGCCCGGTAGAGATCCACGAATGCGCGTGGCGCCACGTTGGCGCAGGCCGTCACCGCGCCGACGCAGCCGCGTTCCAGTCCGTCCAGGATCATGTGGTCGCGCCCGATGAAGACCTTCAGGCCACAGGCGCGGTACTCTTCGATCCGCTCGAGCTGGCCGCTGGAGTCCTTCAACCCGACGAAGTTGGGCGCCGCATCCGCCAGCCGCCGCGCCACCTCCGGCGTGAAGTCCACTCCGGTGCGTTCCGGGATGTTGTACGCGAGCACGGGCAGGCGCACGCTGCGGCAAACTTCGCGATAATGCTCGAACAGCTCGTCGGGGCTGGGCCGGACATAGTAAGGCGTGATCACCACGATGAAGTCCACGCCGTCGGCCTCGGCCCTCTGCGCCATGCGAATCGTCTGCCGCGTCGTCACAGCGCCGACGTTGGCGTACACGGGCACGCGGCGCGCCGCCGTTTGCACCGCGAAACGGATCGCCACCTGGCGTTCCTCGTCCTCCAGTGCGAAGAACTCCCCCTGGCCGCCGGTGACGAACAGGCCGTGCACGCCGGCGCCGATCAGCATCTCCAGAATTTCCTGCCAGGCCCCGTAATCAATGCGCTCGTCGGCCTGAAACGGGGTCACTACGGCAGGGACGATTCCCCGCATCCGATCCGTCATGTTGATCATTCTAACCCCGGCTGCCGAGCCCTCATACCACGCCTGCAAGGGCCAGCACACCGCAGTCATGCCCGCGCCGGTCCCGGCCTGGCCACCGATTCCCTGAGCCGCCCGCACCCGGCACAAGCGTGCCCCCGGCTGCGCAACGGCGCGTCGCGATCGGCTCCCGCCGCATGCCGGCTGCTACACTGTAGGGGACCGCCATGCTCGACTACCTGCGCGAACACCAGAACGATTTTTTGGAGGGACTCAAGGCCTGGCTGCGCATCCCTTCGATCAGCACTCTGCCCGAACACGCCGGCGACGTGCGCCGCGCGGCTGAGTTCCTGCGCGACACACTGGCCGCCGCAGGCCTCCAGAACGCCGAAATCATCGAGGGCCAGGGCCACCCGCTCGTTTATGCCGAGTGGCTGGGCGCACCCGGCAAGCCGACCCTGCTGCTATACGGCCACTACGACGTCCAGCCGCCCGATCCGCTCGAGGAGTGGAAATCGCCCCCGTTCGAACCCGACATCCGCGACAACAACATCTACGCTCGCGGCGCCTCGGACGACAAGGGCCAGACCTGGATCCTGGTCAAAGCGGTGGAAAGTCTGCTCAAAACGCGCGGGCGCTTGCCCGTCAACGTGCGTTTCCTCGTCGAGGGCGAGGAAGAATCGGGTGGCAAACACATCACGGCCTACGTGGCCTCCCGTCCGCCGCGACTCGCCGCGGACGCCGCCCTGATCTGCGACACCGAGATGTTCGCTCCCGGACTGCCCACCCTTTGCATCGGCCTGCGCGGCATCGTTTACGCAGAGATTGACGTGCAAGGCGCCCGGCGCGACCTGCACTCGGGCATCTACGGCGGGGCCGCGCCCAACCCCCTCCAGGCCATCGCCGAAATCGTTTGCGCCTTGAAAGACCGCGGGGGTCGCATCCACATCCCTGGCTTTTACGACCGCGTGCGTGCGCCGAGCCCCAAGGAACTGGAGGCATGGCGGCGACTGCCCTTCGACGAGAAGCGCTATCGCGAGGAGGAGCTGGGCGTCAGCGAGCTGACGGGCGAGCCCGGCTATTCCGTCTTCGAACGCACGTGGGCGCGTCCCACCTTCGAGCTTCACGGCATCCGCGGCGGCTTCACCGGCGAAGGCGCCAAGACCGTGATCCCCGCCCGCGCCGTGGCCAAAGTGAGCATGCGGCTGGTGGCCGACCAGCAGCCCGACGAGGCCGCCGAGCAGCTTCGCCGCGCCGTGGCCCAAGTTACGCCGCGCGGTGTCAAGACCGAAGTCCGCATCCTGCACTCGGCCGTCCCCTCGCTGGTCGATCCCGACAATCCGTTCGTGAAGGCCGCCGCGGAAGCGCTCACCGAAACATTCGGGCAAGAAACTGTTTTCGTGCGCTCGGGCGGCTCCATCCCCATCGTCGGCGTCTTCCAACAGCACCTGGGCATCCCCAGCGTCCTGATGGGCTTCGGCCTGCCCGACGACAACCTGCACGCTCCCAACGAGAAATTCCACATCCCCAACCTCTGGCGCGGCATGGAAGCCGTCGCCCGCTACCTCGAGAAACTGGGAGGCTGAGCCGCCGGGTCGTCCGCCACGTCCCCTGCTACAATCCCTAAGTGCGCCCCGAATTTCCTGAGCGACGAAAGCGGCTTGCGCAGCAGATCGCATCCCGCAAGCTGGACGCGCTCGTCGTCTCCGCCCAGGCCAACATCCGCTACCTGTGCGGCTTCACCGGCAGCAACGGCCTCCTTCTCGTGCGAGGGGACGGCTGGGCGCTGCTGCTCACCGATCCCCGCTACGAGCTCCAGGCCCAGCAGGAGGCCGACTGCCTCGTCCGGATCACGCGCAAACCCCTGACGCGGGAGCTGGCCGCCGAACTCGGGCGCCGGCGTCTGCGACGTGTAGGCTTCGAAGCCGGACGGCTCACTTACGCGGACTATGAAAGCCTCAAGGCCGCCCTCCGCGCGCGCGTCCAGCTCAAGCCCGTGGCCGATGCTGTCGAATCCCTGCGCTTGCTGAAGTCCGAAGCGGAAGTCGAAGCCATCGGTCGCTCGATGGCCATCGCCGCCGCCGCATTCGAAAAGGCCATGCGTGCGGCGCGCGAGGGCATCCGCGAAGCCGAACTGGCCGCCGAACTGGACTACCAGATGCGCCTGCTGGGCGCGGAAAAGCCCGCCTTCGAAACCATCGTGCTGTTCGGCGAGAACGCCGCTCTGCCCCACGGCAAGCCCGGCACGCGTGCACTGAGGCCGCACGAACTGGTATTGGTAGATATAGGCGCTCAACGGGACGGGTACGCCAGCGACATGACGCGCATGGCGGTGCTCGGAACTCCGTCCGAACGTGTGCGGCGCCTCTACCAGATCGTGCTCGATGCGCAACAGGCCGCGCTGGAGCAGCTCCGCCCGGGAGTCACCGGCGGCATGGTGGACGCCGCCGCCCGCAAGGCCCTTGAACGCCATGGCCTCGATCAGTGCTTTTCGCACTCCACCGGCCACGGGGTGGGCCTCGAAGTGCATGAGGCGCCCAGGCTTGGCAAGGACGACAAGACGCGGATCCAGCCCGGCATGGTGGTCACCGTCGAGCCCGGCATTTACATCGAGGGCTGGGGCGGCATCCGGATCGAGGATACGGTTGTGGTAACCTCGAACGGGAGCCGGATCCTCACCCCGGCCGGCAAGGAGCTGCTCCGGCTCTAGTCGCTTCCAGCGGCGAGCTTCGCCCACACGAGGTTGTTCATGACCATCGAAGAAATCCGCGAATTGATCAAGGTGGTCGCCGAGACCGGGATCAGCGAACTGGAAGTGCAGCGCGGGGAGAACCGGGTTCGCATCCGGCGCACCCCCGAAGTCAACGCCCATAACATCGTGCTGCCCGCCCAGCCCGCGGTTGCGGCCCCGGCGCCGGCACCCTCTGCCCCCGCTCCCGCACAGCCGCCGGCCGCCACGCCAGCGCCAGCGCCTCCGACACCCGAGACGACCGAACCGCCGTCCGACGCCACGCTCGTCTACGTCAAGTCCCCTATCGTCGGAACCTTCTATGAAGCTCCGGCCCCCGGCGCGCCGCCCTTTGTGCAGGTGGGCGATACGGTCAGACCCGGCCAGGTGCTCTGCATCATCGAATCCATGAAACTCATGAACGAGATCGAGGCCGAGGTGGCGGGCGTCATCGTCAGCCGCATGGTCCAGAACGGGCAGCCGGTAGAGTACGGCGAGACCCTGTTCGCGATCCGGCCCCTGTGAAGCCACCCATGTTCCGCAAGGTTCTCATTGCCAACCGCGGCGAGATCGCCCTCCGCGTCATCTGCGCGTGCAAGGAGCTGGGCATCCCCACCGTGGCCGTCTATTCGGAGGCGGATCGCCACAGCCTCCACGTACGCTTCGCCGACGAAGCCATCTGCATCGGCCCGGCCAAAAGCTCGCTCAGCTACCTGGACTTCACCAAGATCATCAGCGCCGCCGAAATCACGGACGCCGACGCGATCCACCCCGGCTACGGCTTCCTCAGTGAAAACGCCGATTTCGCCGAAGTCTGCCAGGCCTGCGGCATCAAGTTCATCGGCCCCAGCCCCGAGGTCATTCGCCTCATGGGCCTCAAGGAACGCGCTCGCGCCGCCATGCGCGAGGCTGGCGTGCCCGTGTTGCCCGGCTCCGACGGCATCGTGAAATCGCCCGAGGAAGCCCTCAAGGTCGCCGCCTCGATCGGCTATCCCGTCATGCTCAAAGCCTCCGCCGGGGGCGGCGGACGCGGCATGCGCATCGTCCCGTCCGCTGAGGAACTGCCCGCGCTCTTTGCCCAGGCTCAGGCCGAGGCCGCCGCCGCCTTCGATTGCCCCGACCTCTACCTGGAAAAATTCATCCGCTCGCCGCGCCACATCGAGTTCCAGATCCTGGCCGACGAGCACGGCAACGTCGAGGTCCTCGGCGAGCGCGAATGCACCATTCAGCGACGCCATCAGAAGCTGATCGAGGAAGCGCCCTCGCCCGCCTTGCCGCCCGCCGAACGCGAGCGCATCGCCGAGGCGCTGCGCCACGCCATGCGCGCCGTGGGTTACACCAACGCCGGCACGGTCGAGTTCCTCATGGACGAGGACGGTCACCTATACTTCATCGAGGTCAACGCGCGCGTCCAGGTCGAGCACCCGGTCACGGAAATGGTCACCGGCGTGGACATCGTCAAGACCCAGATCCTGATCGCCGCTGGCCACCGATTGCCGGATCTCTTGCCCTCGCCCATCCCCGTGCGCGGCCACGCTATCGAATGCCGCATTAACGCGGAACATCCGGAGACCTTCGCGCCCTCCCCGGGTCGCATCACCGCGCTCAATCTGCCCGGCGGGATCGGCGTGCGCGTGGATACGGCCGCTTACGCCGAGTGCGTCATCCCGCCCTATTACGATTCGCTCGTCGCCAAGCTGATCACCCATGGCCGCGACCGTGAGGAGGCCATCGCGCGCATGCGCCGTGCCCTGGAAATGTTCGTCGTCGAGGGCATCCACACCTCAATCCCGCTGCACCAGCGCATTCTGGCGGATCCCGATTTCCTCGCGGGCCGCTTCGACACCAACTTCATCAAGCGTTTCCAGGCGCCCGTCACCCAGACCGCCGGAAGCGTGCGCTGAGAGCAGCCGCTGGCGGCGCCTCGGGCGCCCGCGCTACATTGTTTACCGTGCGGACGCTCGCTCTGCTGCTGCTGATCACGCTGGTGGTCGGGGCCGTCGCCGCCGCGGCCCAGCAGGTCAATCCGGACGATGAAATCTACGACCAGGTCCGCCGCCGCCTGGCCAATGACCCGGATGTGAAAGGCGCCGCCATCGAGGTCCAGGTTCAGGATGGCGTCGTCACGCTGCGCGGCACGGTGCGCGAGGAAAAGCACCGGCTCAAGGCCGAGCGCATCACGCGCAAGGTCAAGGGCGTCAAAAAGGTCATCAACGAACTGCGGGTCTCTACGATTCCCGAGTAGCCGCGGCGCACCCCGGGCGGCGCCTGCCTCTGCCAGCGGCGATCTGTCTCAATAACCCACGCTCAGCCTCTCCGCGAGCACCTCGGGCAAGCCGGCGCGAAGAATTTTCGCTTGCGCCACCTCGATGGCGTACGGGACGCGCCTGAGTTCGACCTCGCCCCGTTCCTCGTCGTAAATGGCATAGGCAGCCCGCGGATCCCCATCCCGCGGCTGGCCCACCGAGCCGCAGTTGATCAGGTACATCCAGCCCGGATCCAGCCCCACCACGACGCACCGGGCCTCCGGCGGCGGGGGCGCGATGCGCTGCGCGCGCGTCCGACACACCCGGAAGCCGCCCTGAAAATGCGTATGCCCGAAAAAGGTCAGCCGGCAGTTCAAAAACGGCAGGACATACTCGGGCGTCACCCCCATCAGATACTCGTCCTCGTCTGCCGGTGAGCCGTGCACGATTTCGAAGTCGCCCACCCGCTTCGGCCCCTTGGGCAGGGATCGCAGGTAAGAGTAGTTTTCGGCGGTCAACACGCGCGCTGTCCACTCGGCGGCCTCGCGCGCCGCGGGATTGAACCAGTCCAGATTTTCCAAACCCACCGCCGCCTTGTCGTGGTTACCCCGCACCACGGCTGCCAGCCGCTCCCGCGCCCACTGGGTGACGCGGTTCGGGTCGGCCCCGTAACCCACCAGATCGCCGCAGCAGACCACCTGCTCGTACTGACCCTCGGCGTCGCGCAGCACCGCCTCCAGTGCCTCCCAGTTCGCGTGAATGTCGCTGACGATCAGATACCGCACGGGCCGCCTCAAACCGCTCGATCCTGTCCCGCGGGCGCGCGCCGCAATCTCAGGCACACCACCTCGGGCGGAGCTCCCAGACGGATCGGCGCCCCAACCGTACCGATGCCACGGCTCACGAACAGGGAACACGTCTGCGTGCGATAAAGCCCGTAGACGAACGGCGTCCACAGCCGGGCCACGTTCAGCGAATGGCCGAAAATCTCTGCGCTCACCTGCCCGCCGTGCGTGTGCCCGGAAATCACCGCCTGGAAGCCCAGTCGCGCCGCCACAGGAAAAACGTCGGGATTGTGCGACAGCAGCAGATTGACTGCGTCCTTTTCCACGAGCCTGCCGGCGCCTCGCAGATAGGGCGCGCCGCGTCTCTGGTAGTCCACCCCTGCCACATTCAGGCGCGCGCCGCCCAATCGTAGCACCACGTTTTGCCCGCGCAGAAAGGCGATGCCTGCGCGCCGGCCCAGCACAGTCGCCTTCTCTTCGATTCCCGCATAAATCTCGTGGTTGCCGTGGCAGCCCACGACGCCGGCCTCGGCTCGCAGTCGCGAGAGCTCGCGCAGACACGCCTCCAGAGGACCGCGCCGCCCTGTGATCAAATCTCCCGTCACCGCGATCAGATGCGGGCGGAACTCGTTCGCCATCGCTACGGCGCGCGCCAGCTCGCGCTCGCTCAAAAACGGTCCCAGATGGATGTCGGTGAGCTGCACGATGCGCAGACCCTCCAGCTCCGCGGGAAGCCCTGGCACGGGCAGCTCGACTTCCACGGATCGGAGTCGCAGCCGCTCGACGACGATCCCGAATCCCGCCACCGCCACGGGCGCCAGAGCCGCGCCGCCCGCGACGTACTGGAGGAAGGCGCGGCGCCCGGGATCCCACCCGGCAGCGCGCTGACGCAACCGCCCTGCAACCCGCACCGCCAGGTATCCGGTCGCCGCCAAAGGCGCGCTCCCGCGCAGCCACTCAAGCGCTGCGCTGCGGGGCCACCACCGGGTTGCCACCAGCGGCGTCATCGCCAGCCCGGCCGCGATCCAGCCGGCAAGCAGCCAGCGCAAAACCCGCAGCGCCTGCCGCTCCGGACGCACGTTACTCCTTGCCAGCAACAGGCAGAGCGCAACCAGGTTGATGCCGGCCCCGATGATCTCAGGCAGCCATGACCAGAGGCGGTCTGTCATTCCCAGTGAGCACGTGCAGGATCACAAGTCCCGCAACGGACGCTCCTCTCATTCTAAAAGGCAACGCGCAGCCGCCACAGGCCCTGGCTGAATGCATCGGAGAACGTCGGGTGGGAAGCGGGGCCGGCGGCAACCGCGCCGGCCCCAACCAAGATCAGGCGGATCAGGCGCTCTGCGCCAGCGGCGCCCGCACCGGGCGGCCCGGGTCGTCTTGCTGCCGCCCCGCAGGAAGCGCGGCCACCGGGCGGGGACGCGTCCTCACCGTGCCGTGGAAGTACTCATCCAGCGGCCACAGCCCGTAAGGCTGCAGCTCGCGGAAGACGCGACCGAGCTTCTGCTCGATCCGGTACACGCAGTGGAAGAAATTGCCGCGGTCCAGACCGAGCTTGCGGCAGCACAGCTTCCAGTCCGCGCCCAGCAGGAAGTGATACTTGAAGACTTTGTATTCGAATTCGTCCAGGGTCCGCTTGCTCACCAGGATAAAATCTGCGCAGTATTCTTCGTCCTTGAAACCCCAGGTCATTCGCCCGCGAGGTCCGGAAACCCGCTCCAGCGAAACCCGGCTCATGTATTTATCCTTGGTGGCGCAATAGCGGAAGCGCCGGTAACAGGCGCGAAAGATTTCCCGCAGGACGCAATTGCAGGGGTTGGACCCACCCCTGCGGCTGGTACGCAACCCCAATCCGTGGCATTGCGTGCAGCGATTTTTCGCCAGCGCGATCGTGTCAGAACGGGTCCATTCCATGGTTTGTCTTTGTCCTCCAGGGACCCCTCCCGGTCGAGGCCGCACCGCCTCGAGGCCCGCGCCTGAGCGCCGCAGAAGCTACCGTCCTGTAGCCCTCGGGGGAGGAGCATACAAGTCTGTCTTCAGAAGATACACCAAGGGGGAAAATCGTCAAGCCTCCGCGGCCCGCTTTCCGCCGTGAAATTTTTTTCAGAAAAAATGGCGGGCTAATTCTTTGTCAATTCAGGAAAAATTTGAGCGCTTTTCCCGACGGAATCCAATTAAAATTTGCTAATGTTGTGAAACATCCGGTTTTTTGCGCCCTCTATTTCTCCGGGAAATAGAGTCGCCATGTACTTCGCCGACCTCCACCAGCGCCTCATCCGCCACATCCGCCACCGCCTCGACCGCGGTGAAATCACCGAACGCGGCCTCGCTCGCCAGGCCGGCCTCTCCCAGTCCCACCTCCACAACGTCCTCAAGGGCGCTCGCAGCCTCTCCAACCACCTCGCCGATCGCCTCCTCCGCCATCTCGAGATCAGCGTACTGGACCTGCTGGCCCCCGAAGAGCAGGACGCCTGCGCGCCCGCGGATGCCTCCCTCGAACCTTTGCGCGAGACCGCTTACCCGCGCCGGCGCGATCGTTCCACCACCTCGCGGTAAACTTCCAGCACCTCTCGCGCCGTCCGCTCCCAACTGAACCGCCGCAACTGCTCGAACCCGCGTCGCGTCAACTCCCGCCGCAAGGCCTCGTTCAGCAAAGCCTCCCGCAGCCCCCGCGCGATGTCGAAGACGTTCTCCGGATTGACCAGCACCGCCGCCTCCCCCACCACCTCCGGCAGGGAGCTGACGTTGGAGGTCACCACCGGAGTCCCGCACGCCATCGCTTCCAGCGGCGGCAGCCCGAAGCCTTCGTACAGCGACGGAAACGCAAACACCGCTGCGCACTGGTAAAAAACGCGGAGCGTCTCGAAAGGCAGAAATCCCAGGAACCGCACCGCGTGCTCCACCCGCGATTTGATGACCGCATGCCGCACAGCGGGATAACGAGCGATCTCGTCCCCGATGATGATCAGCCGCAGATCCTTGTACACCGGGTGGTCTTTGAGCTCGCCCAGCAGCACGGCGAAGGCCTCCACCAGCCGCGGCACGTTTTTCTGCGGACGGATGGCTCCCGCGTAGAGAATGTACGGGTAATTCACCTGGTAGCGTTCCAGCACGCGCCGGCGCTCAGCTTCCTCCGCCGCGCACTGCGGCACGCCGTCCCGCAAGAAACGCGGATCGGGCGCGTCGTAGATCTGGCGAATCCGCTGGGGCGGGATGCCCAACACGCGCTCCACGTCCCGCCGCGTCGCTCCCGAAACCGCCAACACCTGCGCTGCCCGCATCAGGCCCCGCCGACTCCGCCACAGCCGCAGCGCCCGCCAGCGGTCCGGCACCGGCGGGAACAGCAGGCTGCTCAGATCGTGCACCGTCACCACGTACGGCCGCGGCATCCCCCAGGGCACCACGTTCAGCGGCAAATGAAACAAATCAGCGTCGAACTGTCGCAGAAAGAGGGAAAAAGAAATTTGATGGATCAGCCCCGTGTCCGGCCGCGCGAAACGGACGGTGCGGAAATTGGCGGGCAGGTCCGCGAACTCCTCCACGCCCTCCGGCAGCGCCACCAGAACGTAACGGTTCTCCGCGTCCACCGCCGCCAGCGCCCGCACCAGGTTGCGGATGTAGCTGCCGATGCCGAAGTCGCGCACCCGACGCGCGTCCAGCACCACGGTGAACGCCATCGCCTCGTCTCGCGCCCTCCCCGGCTCAACGGGCCGCCGCAGCCGCCAGCTTCCAGGCGTACAGCGGGAAGCGTTCCACCAGCTCCGCTACCCTGCGCCGCACCGCCGCCCGAACCTCTTCGCTCTCCGGCCTCTCCAGCACCTGGGCGATCAACCCTGCCACTTCCCGCATCTCCGGCTCGCGGAATCCCCGCGTCGTCACCGCCGGCGACCCCAGCCGGATTCCGCTCGGATTGAGCGGCGGGTTCACGTCGAAGGGGATCGTGTTCTTGTTCACCGTGATGTGCGCCGCATCCAGCGCCTGCTCGGCGTCCCGTCCCCGCAAACCGCGCGAGAATACGTCCACCAACAAAAGGTGCGTGTCCGTGCCGCCCGACACCACGCGGAAGCCCGCTTCCTTCAGCCCTTCCGCCAGCGCGCGAGCGTTGGCCACCACTTGCCGCTGGTAGGCGGCGAACTCCGGCGTCATCGCCTCCTTCAGGCACACGGCCTTGGCCGCGATCACGTGCACCAGAGGACCGCCCTGCACTCCCGGGAAGACGCTCTTGTCTATGGCCGCCGCGTACTGCTGCCGGCACAGGATCATCCCCGAACGCGGCCCGCGCAGCGTCTTGTGCGTCGTCGTGGTCACGATGTCGGCCCACTGGCACGGATTCGGATGCAGGCCCGCCGCCACCAGTCCCGCAAAATGGGCCATGTCCACCAGCAGGATCGCTCCCACCGAGTCCGCGATTTGCCGGAAACGCGCAAAGTCGAGCACCCGCGGGTAGGCGCTGCCGCCGGCGATGATCATCTTCGGCTTGTGCTGCTCGGCCAGCCGCGCCAGCTCGTCGTAGTCAATCTGCTCGTCGTCGCGCCGCACCCCGTAAGGAATCACCCGGTAGGTCTTGCCCGAAAAATTCAGGTGATGGCCGTGCGTCAGGTGCCCGCCGTGGGAAAGATTCATCCCCAGGATGGTGTCGCCGGGCGACAGCACCGCCGCATAGGCCGCCATGTTGGCCTGCGATCCTGAATGGGGCTGCACGTTGGCGTGTTCGGCGCCGAACAGTTGTTTGGCCCGTTCCCGCGCCAGGTTCTCCACCACGTCCACGTATTCGCAGCCCCCGTAGTAACGCCGTCCCGGATAGCCCTCGGCGTACTTGTTCGTGAAGACGCTGCCCGTCGCTTCCAGAACCGCTTCCGAGGTGAAGTTCTCGCTGGCGATCAGCTCCAGCCGCGAATGCTGCCGCAGCAGCTCACCGCGGATCGCCTCATAAACCTCAGGATCCACTTCGGCCAGCGGTCGCGCCAGCCGTTCTTGCTCGGTCATGAACAGGCTGCCTCCTCCAATGCCGTAATCTTGCCTACCCGGCGCGCATGCCGCCCGCCGTCAAAAGGCGTGTTCAGGAAGACTTCCAGCAGCGCCTCCGCCGCCTCGGCATCGGTGAAACGCGCTCCGAACGTCACCACGTTGGCATCGTTGTGCGCGCGGCTCAGCCGCACCTGCTCGGGCCACACCGCCGGCGCCGCCCGCACCCCGCGCACCTTGTTGGCGGCGATCGCCATTCCCACGCCCGTCCAGCACACCAGCACGCCGCGATCCGCCCGACCTTCCGCCACGTCCCGCGCCACCGCCGCCGCGAAATCGGGATAATCGCAGGATTCCTCGGAGTGCGTGCCGTGATCCACCACTTCGTGACCGCGACTGCGCAGCCACTCGCGCAGCCGCTCCTTGAGCTGAAAGCCCGCGTGATCCGCGCCAATGGAAATCTTCATGAGGGCGAACTTCATTCTAACATGTTAAGATTGTTGTTTATCGCCGCTTCGCCCTGCGCGGCGAAGCAATTCCGCATCCTACGCCCCCGAGGCGCTCGTTACGGAATATCCGATGCAATGGAGCCAGCTTTTCATTCCTACTCTCCGGGAAGATCCCGCCGACGCTGAAGTCGTCTCCCACAAACTCCTGGTCCGCGCCGGCTACATCCGGCAGCTCGTCGCCGGCGTCTACAGCTATCTGTTCCTCGCGCAGCGTTCCCTCAACAAGATCATTCGCATCGTGCGCGAGGAAATGGACGCCATCGGCGCCCAGGAAATGCTCCTGCCCGCCCTCCACCCGGCCGAACTCTGGCAGGAGTCCGGACGCTGGGACGTCATGGGCGACGACATGTTCCGCCTCAAGGACCGCAACGATCGCCAGCTCTGTCTCGGCATGACCCACGAGGAGGTCATGACCGCCATCGCCCGCGGCGAACTCCGCAGTTACAAGCAACTGCCCCAGATCTGGTACCAGATCCAGACCAAGTTCCGCGACGAGCCGCGTCCCCGCTCCGGCCTCATCCGCGTGCGCCAGTTCCTCATGAAGGATTCCTACAGTTTCGATCTGGATGCCGCCGGCCTCGATCGCGCCTACCAGAAACACTACGAGGCCTACTGCCGCATCTTCCACCGCTGCGGTCTGAAGTTCGTCGCCGTGGAAGCCCACTCGGGCGCCATGGGCGGCAGCCAGTCCCACGAATTCATGGTGCGCGCGGAGGCCGGCGAAGACTGGGTGGTTCTCTGCCCGCAGTGCGGCTACGCCGCGAATCTGGAAAAGGCCGTTTCCATCCCCTCCGAACCCCTCGCCGAGGATCCCCCCGGCGATCTCGATCCCGAACCCTTCGCCACGCCGGGCGTCCGCACCATCGCCGAAGTCGCCGAGTTCACCGGCCTGCCCGAAACCTCCCAGATCAAGTCGCTCGTCATGGTGGCCGAAGGCTCGCCTGTGCTCGTGCTGCTGCGCGGCGATCATCAATTGAGCGAAACCAAACTGAGCGAGGCGCTGGGCGGACGTACCATCCGACCCGCTCATCCCGATGAGATGCGCCAGTGGCTCGGCGCCGACGCCGGCTCGCTCGGCCCGGTCGGCGTGCGCAACATGCCCATCCTCGCCGATCTCGCCCTGCGCGGTCGTCGCAACATGATCTGCGGCGCCAACCGCGACGGCTATCACCTGCGCAACGTCACTCCCGAAGAAGACTTCACCGCCTCCTGGCACGACCTGCGCCAGGTCGCTCCCGGCGACCGTTGCCAGAAGTGCGGCGCCCCGCTCGACCTCGGGCGCGCCATCGAGGTCGGCCATATCTTCAAGCTCGGTTACAAGTACTCCGAATCTATGGGCCTGCGCGTCACCGGTCCCAAGGGCGAAGAAATTACACCCATCATGGGCTCCTACGGCATCGGCATCGAGCGCATCCTTTGCTCCGCCATCGAGCTCTACGCGGACGAGGACGGCATGGCCCTGCCCGTCTCCATCGCCCCCTTCGAGGTGGTCGTGACCCCCGTCAACAATTCCGACGCCGAGCAGATGAGCGCCGCGCGACGCCTCTACGAAGCCTGCAAAGCCGGCGGCCTCGACGCCCTGCTCGATGACCGCGACGAACGGCCCGGCGTCAAATTCAAGGACGCCGACCTCATCGGCATCCCCTACCGCATCACCGTCGGCAAGAAACTCGCCGCCGGCAAGGTTGAAATCTTCCACCGTCGCAGCCGCCAGAGCACCGAAGTCGAAGTGGAGCGCGCGGTGGAAACCCTCCGCCAGCGCATCGCCGAGGACTACCGCGCCTTGCAGCCCCCGAACTGAAGCCCATGCAGGAATCCACCCCGGATTGGTCCGCCATCCGCGCGGAGTTTCCCGCGCTGGCGCACTGGACCTATCTGAACTCCGCGACGTTCGGCCAGGTCCCGCGACGCGCCGTTGAGGCCATCAACCGCCACTTCGCCCGGCGCGACGAACTGGCCTGCTCGGATTTTCTCACTTGGTTCGATGACGCCGACCGCATCCGCGCCGCCGTCGCCCGCCTGATCAACGCCCAGCCCGCCGACATCGCCTTCATCCCCAACGCAGCCACTGCGCTGGGCCTGCTGCTGGGCGGCATCCCCTGGCGCCCCGGCGATCGCATTGTCACTCTCGAGAACGAATTCCCCAACTCGATCTACCACCCCGCCCTGCTGGCTGCCCGTGGCGTCGAGTTCGTCGAGGTCCCGTGGTCACAGTTCGAACGCGCGCTCACGCCGAACACCCGCCTCGTCGTGCTCAGCGAGGTTAACTACATCACCGGCTTCCGCGTGCCTTTGCACGAAATCGCGCCCGAACTTCGCCGCCGCGGCATCCTGCTCTTCGTGGATGGAACCCAGAGCGCGGGCGCGCTGGCCTTCGATGCAGTCCGGGTGCAGCCTCACATCTACGCGGTCCACGGTTACAAATGGCTGCTTTCTCCCAACGGCGCCGGCTTCATGTACGTGCACCCCGAGGTGCGCGAGTGGCTCCCGCCCAGCGTCATCGGCTGGCGAAGCCACCGCGACTGGCGCTCGGTGGATAACCTTCACCACGGCGCGCCTGTCTTCCCTCAGGAGGCGGAGAAATACGAGGGCGGCATGATCACTTTCGCCGTCCTCTACGCGATGGAAGCCTCCATCGAGCTGATGCTGGAAATCGGCGTCGGCGCCATCGAACGCCGCGTGCTCGAGCTGGCCGAGCTGGTGCGCTCCGTGGTGCGCAAGGCGGGCGGCAAGCTGCTCTCCGACGAGGCCCCTCACTACGATTCGCCCGTGGTCGCGGCCCGCTTTCCGGGTCGCCGCGCTTCCGAACTCGCCCGCGCCCTAGCGGCACGACGCGTGCTCGTCTCCGCCCGCCACGACTTTCTCCGCATCTCGCCGCACTTCTACAACAACGAAGGAGACATCGAGCGCTTCGGCTACGAGCTGGCGCACCTGCCCTGAGCTCGCTCAGTACAGGAACAGCGTGCGGTAAAGAGTATCCCGCTGGCGAGGGACGAAGCCTGCCTCGCGAATGATCCTTCGCAGGTCTTCTTCCGTGGCCCGGTTGTGTGCGCCCGCCGCCGCCACCACGTTCTCTTCCAGCATCACGCTGCCCACGTCGTTGGCGCCGAAGCGCAGCGCGATCTGGCACACCTTAAGCCCCTGTGTGACCCAGGAAGCCTGAACGTTGGGCACGTTTTCCAGGTACAGGCGGGAAATCGCCACCGTCTTCAGGTAATCCACGGCGCTGGTCTCGCGCGGAATTTTCCGGCCCAGCGCCGTGTTCTCCGGCTGGAACGTCCAGGGAATGAAGGCCGTGAAGCCCCCGGTTTCTTCCTGAAGCTCGCGGATGACGCGCAGGTGGTTGATGCGGTGCTGATACGTCTCGCCGCAACCGAACATCATGGTGGCTGTGGTGCGCAGGCCCAGCCGGTGCGCGGTGCGGTGCACGCTGAGCCATTCCTGGGTCGAGCACTTCAGGCGGCTGATGCGATGGCGCACCTCGTCGTCCAGAATTTCTGCGCCGCCGCCCGGAATCGAATCCAGCCCCGCATCGCGCAGCCGCGCAATTGTCTCCTCGAGCGTCAAACCGCTCACTTCCGCGATATTCAGAATCTCGGGCGCCGAAAAGCAATGCAGGTGGACGCGGAAGCGCTGCTTGATCGAGCGCAGCAGGTCCTCGTAGTACTCGATGCCCAGCTCGGGATGCAGGCCGCCCTGCATCAGGATGCCGGTCCCGCCCAGCTCCAAAGTTTCCCGAATTTTGTCAAAAATGACCTCCTTGGGTAACACGTAGGCTTCCCGGTGCCCGAGCGGGCGGTAAAACGCGCAGAACGTGCAGTACTCGGTGCAGACGTTCGTGTAATTGATGTTGCGGTCAATGATGTAAGTGACCACGCCCTCGGGATGCAAGCGCCGCCGCAGCAGATCCGCGGCCATGCCGATCCCGATCAGGTCACTGGATTCAAACAGCTCGAGAGCTTCCCGATCCGACAGCATCCCGATCCTCCTCACGCAACCGCCGGGCCCGCGCCAGGAACTCCCCCAGTCCCCGGTATTCCTCCTCCCCCAGCTCGTGAACCACACGCTCGCTCAGATACTCGCGCGCCAGCGCTTCGGGAATCCCGCGCGGCCCCGCTTCCTGCTGCACGATCTCATCCAGGTGCGCGCGTCCGTAGCGGCACGAATCCAGAAAGGCCTCCTCCAACCCCGCCCGGTAACGTTCCCGCCGCGCCGCCCAGACCGCGAACACCATCGGCAGGCCCGTCAGCGCCAGCCATTCCTCGCCCAGATCGAGTGCCTGCCACGGCAGCCCCGCCGGATCCACCCGCAACGCAGGATCCCCGATGATCACCGCCGCGTCCGCGCCCTCGAGCATCGCCTCCAGCTCGGGCGGGCGAGGCTCGATCCGCGGGCGCACGCCGTAGCGCTCGGCCAGAATGATGCGCGCCAGCATGATCGAAGTCCGCGAGCTGGTGTCGGCGGCCAGCGTCTGAATCCGCTCCGGCGGAACCTTCGAAATCAGTAGGATGCTCCGGATCGCGCCGCGGCATGCAATCCCGGCGCCGCGCAGAATTTCCAGCGGCAATCTCTCCAGCTCGATGGAAGGCACGATTCCGATGTCCACGGCCCCCGCGGCCAGCCGATCCGCACACCGGGAGGGAACGGCAAACTCCAGCTCGAACTCGCCCCTCTGCGCCCCGTGCAACATCCCCCAGACCAGAGGCACTGTATTCAGGTAGCTGACTGCGCACACGCGCAGCCGCCCGGACGTTGGAGCTGCTCCGCTCAACTGTCCAGTCTATCATCGAGAGCGGACTGGCATTTCGGTTGCTACACTGATTCATATCAGCAAGCACTCCATGACCATGCGCACGACCAAGTTCTTCTGCCGCCAGACGTTGCTCCTGGCTCTGGCGCTTTCGATCCCGGCCGGAGCCCAGACTGGCACCATCTTCTATCCGCTGCCCGCCAGGGTCGTCGGTCACGCAAGCCTCACGCCCACATCCGCATCGCCCAACCTGGTGGAGGGTCGCGAGCTGTATTCACCCCAGGGCGCCGCGCTCGATTTCTCGACCTCACCCCCGGCGCTTTACGTGGCCGACACGCTGAACAACCGCGTGCTCGGCTGGCGCAACGCAGCCAGTTTCGGCAACGGTGCCTACGCCGACATCGTCATCGGCCAGCCCGATCGCGTCACCACCAGCGCCGGCGTATCGCGGACCAGCCTGAACTCGCCCGTCGCCGTGGCGGTGGACGCGCAGGGCAACCTCTATGTGGCCGACGCGGGAAACAACCGCATCCTGCGCTTCCCCAAACCGTTCCAGCAGTGGGACCAGGGCCGCGTCCCCATCGAGGCCGATCTGGTCCTGGGTCAGGCCGATTTCTCTTCCAGTCGTGCCAATCGCGGCGGCTCTCCTTCCGCCGGCACGATTGCCCTGAGTACGGCCGGCGGAACATTTCGAACCGGTCTTGTTTTTGACAGCAGCGGCAACCTCTGGTTCTCGGACGCAGCCAACAGCCGCGTGCTTCGTTACCCCGCCGAGGCCCTCCGCGCAGGCACGCTGGGCGCCCCCGCCGACCTCGTCCTCGGCCAGAGCGACTTCACCACCAGCACGGCGCTGGCCGAAACCTCCGCCAACCGCCTTGTCAGGGACAAAATGCGCTACCCGTCCGGACTCACTTTCGATACCGGCGGAAGGCTCTACGTGGCGGACGCGCTTAGCCGCGTCCTCGTCTTCGTTCCCCCCTTCTCATCCGGCATGGCCGCCGCGCGCCTGATGGGCATCGTGGTCGTCCCCACCGGCCAGCAACCTCCCCCGGCAGTCAACGATACCGGATTGAACCATCCCGAAGGCGTCTTCATGATCGGCCCGAACCCCGGGGTCGTAGATACGCTCAACCATCGCATTCTCCTCTTCCCGCGGTTCGAAGACTGGCCCCCCGAATCCGCCACGCGGATCTCGCCCGCCGCCCAAACCGTCATCGGCCAGCCTGACATGAATACGAACCGCGCCGCCGCTGGCGCCACCAACTTCAACAACCCCGTCCACGCCGTCTTTTCGGGGTCCGAACTGTTCGTCGTGGACTCCGGCAATCACCGCGTCGTGGTCTGGCCGCAGCCCTTCACCGCCGCTAACCGCGTGCTCGGTCAGCTTGCACTCGACTACAACGCCGCCAACCTGATCGAAGGCCGCGAGCTCTACCTGACGCCCGCAGCGATCGGCCCCTACGCCGGCAGCGTCGCGCTCGACACTACCTCCAGGCCGCCCCGGCTCTACATCGCCGACACCTTCAACAACCGTATCCTCGGCTTCCGGGATGCCTTCCGCGTCAAGCCGGGCGACTTCGCCGACATCGTCATCGGCCAGCCGGACCGCTTCCGCTCTACGATCAACTACCCGAGCGGCGATCCGCGCGTGACCACGCGTTCGAGCCTGTACCTGCCCACAGCCATCGCCGTGGACGCAGCAGGCAATCTCTGGGTCGCCGACAGCGGCAACAACCGCGTCCTTCGCTTCCCCAAGCCCAACTTCGATCAGCCGCAGGTCCTGCCTGAGGCCAACCTCGTGCTCGGCCAGCCTGATTTCTTCACCACCCCGCGCCTCACCGACCCCACTCGTCGCACCATGGCCCTGCCCAGCGGCCTGGCGTTTACGCCCGAAGGCCACCTGCTCGTCTCCGACGCTGCCCACAATCGCGTCCTTGTCTTCCGCAGACCCGAAGGCGGCGACTTCACCAATGGGATGGACGCCAGCGCCGTCATCGGCCAGCCGAACTTCACATCCGCCTCCTCGGGAACAGCCGAAAACCGCTTCAACAACCCGCGCGGCATTGCCGTAGACACCTCGGGACGCCTCTACGTGGCCGACGTGGCCAACAACCGCATCTCGATTTTCACCAACGTAGCCGCCATCGGCCCAACCGACGATCCGCGTCCGGCCACCGTCTTGACCAACTCCACCGGAACCACGCGCCTGCGCTCGCCCTACGCGGTCACGGTCAGCCCGATCACGGGCGAAATCTGGGCGGCCGAATTGGGCGCCTCGCGCCTGTTGCGCTACCGCGAGTACTCCTTCCTGCCTGCCGACAACTATGCCGCCAACCTGGCTTTCAGCGTCGGCGGGCCGCTCGCTCTCACGCTGGATGCCTACGGCAATCCCGTAGTCGCTGAGGCGCTCAATCGCGTCGCCATGTATTACCCGGGCGTCATCGGCGTGAACGCAGCCAATTACCTGGATCGTCCGGTAGCGCCGGGCACCTACGTGGCGCTTTTCCCCGCCGGCGGCCAGTACGCATTCACGGAGACGCGCGTGTTCGATCAGGAACCCAACCCCGTTCCCATGCCCAGGCGCCTGGCCGACATCGAAGTCCTGATCAACGACGAGCCCGTGCCGCTTCACTTCGTCTCCCCTGGGCAGATCAACTTCCTGATGCCCATGAGCGCCCCCAGCTCAGGCTCGGTCAGCGTGCTCGTCCAGCGGCCTTCTACGGGCCAGATCCTCGGCTATGGACGAATCCAGATGGCCGCCGCCTCTCCCGGCTTGTTCACCAACGACAGCTCGGGCTCCGGTCAACTGGCCGCGCTCAATCAGGACAACACCCGCAACGGTCCTGCCAACCCCGCCCCACGCGGTTCCGTAATCCAGCTTTTCGCCACCGGCGCCGGCTTCATCCCCGGCGCGCCGCCCGATGGCGACACCCCGGGCGGGCAGCTCATTCCGACGCCCGAAAAGCCGCGCGTGTTCATCGGCACCGACTTTGTGCCCGACTCCGACGTGCAGTACTCCGGCCTCGCGCCCGGCCTCATCGGCGTCTGGCAGATCAACGTCCGCATCCCCGAGCGCGTCGCGCCCGGCAATGCCGTGCTGCTCTACGTCCAGTACAAGGACGTGCCCAGCATGACGCCGCAGCGCCGCGCCACTATCGCCGTCAAATAACGTGACCGGAACGGACGGCTTTCCGGGGGACCCCCTGGGATGAGGTCCTCTACCCTGCTTTGACGGAGCCAGCCACTCGCCGGACCCGGCGCGCCGCCTCCTCGTGTGTTAGAATCTCCGATGATATCGAGGAGGCCGCCCGATGCCTGACACCCACAACGATACGCGACGCGCTTTCGTGAAGACTGCGACCGCTGCCGCCGCCACCACAGTGCTGGCTCGCCCCGTACAGGAAAAACTGGCGCTCTTTGGAGGACCCAAAGCCGTAACTTTCCCCGAGCGCCAGCATACTGAACTTACTAAGTGGCCCCGCTACGGCCAGGCCGAAAAAGAAGCTCTTATCCGGCTCATCGAAAGCGGCCGCTTTTACGAAGAAGCCCCGCTGCTCGAAAAAGAATGGAAGGAATACACCAAAATTCCGTACTGCAAGACCCACATGAACGGCACGAGCGCCCTTACCTCGATGTACTTTGCGCTCGACCTTCCGCCGGGCAGCGAAATCCTCGTGCCTTCTTACACCTTCTTCGCCACCTGCCTCTGCATGCGTTTCTTCGGCTGCGTCCCCATCTTCGTGGACATCAATCCGCGCACGGCCACTTTCGATCTGGACGACGCCAAACGCAAACTGACTCCGCGCACCAGGGCCATCGTGGTCATGCACTCCTGGGGCCTGCCCTGCGAAATGGACAAGATCTCCGATTTCGCGCGCGAAAAAGGACTGATCCTGTGCGAGGACGCCGCTCACGCCCACGGCGCCGAGATGCAGGGCAGAAAGATCGGGACCTGGGGCGCGATGGCTATTTTCAGCTTCCAGACCAGCAAGGTCCTGCCCTCGGTCGAAGGCGGCATGGGTATGTACCAGACGCGCGAATACTATGAGCGCGCGGCTGCTTTCGGACACTACGAAGATCCGCCCAAGTTCCCCAAGGACAGCCCTTACCGCAAGTACGTCGAAACCGGCTTCGGCCAGAAGTACCGCATGCACCCGTTCGCGGCTGCCATCGCGCGCCAGCAACTGCGCAGCCTCGACGAGCGGAACGCGCTCGTCGAGGCCAACGTCCGCCGGCTCAATGACCGCCTGCTCCAGTTACCCGGAATTTCCGAGCCTTACTGCCGGCCCGATCAGAAGCGCGTCTATTACTACGCGAACATGCTTCTCCTGGACGAGGCCAAGGCCGGCTTTTCGCGCGACGCTCTGGTCAAAGCGCTCAAGGCCGAAGGCGTGCGCGCCACCGTCTGGATTTACCCCGAGCAGCACAAGTGCGCCATTTACTCGGAAGCGAAGTGGTGGCACCATCCGCCCGTGATCCCGGACCGCATGCCGGGCAACGAGCAGGTCAACAAGACGCACTTCTTTGTGCCGCTGTTCTACGGGGAAGCGCCCGAGCTGATCGAGCAGTACGTGAAGGCGTTCGAGAAGATCTGGGCCCACCGCTCGGAACTGGCCCGGATCTGACCCGCGCCTACTGACCTACTCCGCCTTCCGCACGCAGCGGAAGCCGATCGTCGCATCCCGCCATCGGGCGGGAACCGCGGTGAAGTTACTCGCCGCCGCCTCGGCCAGCTTCGCCGTCCACGATCCCCCGCGCACCGCGTACCACTCCTCCTGCGGGCCCACCGGGGGATTCAGTAACTTCGCGAAGCGCGCCACGGCTTCCGGCGTTGGCGTCACCCGCTGCTCCACGAACTCCGCCACGTTGCCCGTCATGTTGAGCGCGCCGTAGGGACTGGCGCCGCTGCGGAACGAGCTGGCGGGCATGGCCGCGTGAACCATCAGGCTGGCGTTGTCGGCCACGTTGGCGCGCTCGGCGTCCGCCTGGTCGCCCCACGGATAGAGCCTGCCGTCCGCCCCCCGCGCCGCTTTCTCCCACTGTTCGGCCGTGGGCAGTTCCTTGCCGGCCCAGGCCGCGAACTGCCGCGCTTCGGCAATCGTGATTTCCGCCACCGGATAATTGAGGCGCCCGTCCGAGTAACCTGGCGGAGGTTGTAACCCCTTCGCGCGGCAAAACTGGATATAGGCGCCGTAAGTAACTTCGGTACGGTCAATATAGAAAGCGGGCAAATATACTTTCCGTTTTTCCGGGCCGAAAAGAAACTGCCCCGCGGGAACCAGCACCATTTCTCCGGTCGGCGTATTGACCACCGGCGGCAAGGTTTTAGGTTGCGCGACCGCCAGCGGGCGGGCCGATCGCAGTGCCACCGCAGCCACCGCCACGGCCACCGCCAGCACCGCCACCCCCGCCAGCCACCACGCCCGCCTCGGTACACCACCCAGCGCCCTGGCCGCCCCCGCCCGGCTCGCCCCGAACTTCGACCGCAGCGCCACCGGGAGACAACGGATGGAATCGGCCAGCCGCGACAACGCCGGCAGGCGCGAAGGCCGCTCCACCCGCTCCAGAATCCGCTCCAGCTCCTCGCGCACCGCCGTGAAACTCTGGATCCGCTCCGCGGGCGCTTTCGCCGTGCACCGCGCCACCAGATCGCACAGCGCCGGCGGCAATCCGAGCAGCCGCATCGGCGTCAGGTCCAGCGGCTTGCGCAGAATCTCGTGGAAGATGCGCTCCACCGTGTCGGCCTTGATCGGCTTGACCCCGGTCAGCAGCTCGAACAGCAGGATGCCGAAGGCGTAGATATCCACCAGGGGCGTGAGCTTGTGCCCCAGCACCTGCTCGGGCGCCATGTAGTGTGGCGTCCCCAGCGTGAAGCCGGCCCGCGTGATGGACATGTCCTCGGTCTTGGCGATCCCGAAGTCCATCAGCTTGACCTTGCCGTCCGGGCTGATATTGATGTTGTCCGGCTTGATGTCCCGATGAATGATGCCCTGGGCGTGAATGCACTCCATGGCGCGCGCGATCTGGATGGCGATGCGCAGCCGCGAAGCCAGATCCCCGGTCCGCCCGTGCTCGATCGCCGAGCGCAGCGTCTCCCCGCGCAGAAACTCCATCACCATGTAAGGGCGGCCCTCGGCTTCCCCGAAATCGTAAATGGCCACGATGTTCTCGTGCGTCACGTTGCGCGCCATGCGCGCCTCGCGCAAGAAACGCGCCCGCGCGTCGGGATCGCGATTGGCCGCCTCGCTGAGGATCTTGAGCGCTACGGTCCCGCCGATCAGCGTGTCGCGCGCGCGATACACGTGCGACATGCCGCCGCCCAGAAACTCTTCCAGCTCGTACTTGCCGATCCGTGCCGGCAACGATGGCTTGTCCATCAGCGCGCCACCTCGCTCACGCAGTTCCAGCCCGCGAAATACCCTTTGCGGAACACCGGCGGGGCGCCCATCATGTCCAGGTCCAGCCGCACGGAAACGGGCTGGCCGCTCGCCGTCGTCACCTGGCGTCCCGTCGCCCCCGTGCGTAGCGTCCACTCCAGCGTGTACACCGAACCCGACACCTGGGCCTTCTCCTCCCCGTCAGCGAAGAAATCGAACGCCGCCCACAGGCCATCATAACGCGGCCACTGGAAAGGCTCGCCCCCGAACCGCACCGTCATGCGCACGCCGCCCGGCTGCTTGCCCGGCCAGCGGAATTGCTGCGTCACCGTGCGCCCCGGACCGTTGGTCAGCGTCTGCCCGTCAATCGTCAGCTCGATCGTCTGATTCTGCCCCGCCAGATTCGAACGCAGCGAGTAAGTGAGCTGCGGCTCCTGCCCGCCCTTGTACACCGCTTCGCTGAACGCCGCCGCACGGTTGAAGAACGCCAGAAACGCCGGCGTCACGCTCATCGTCCCGCCCGGCTTCGCCACCCACTGTGTGCCTTCCTTCACGATGAGGTTCTGAAGGTTCTCCTGATAGAAGCGCCAGAGCGCGCCATCCTGCGGCCGGAACAGCCGGTTCACGTCCTCAAGAGTGGCCTGCACCGTGCCCTTGGGATTGAATGGATACCGCGACATCAATTCCCGGAACTGCCCGCAGAGCACCTGCGCCTTGGCCCGCAACTCAGCCGGCCCCAACCCGCGCAGCAGCGCCTCCAGATTCGTGATGGGATCTTCCATCAGCGTGCGCGTCTTCACATCCACCTGACCTTCCGGATCGGGACGAAAGCCCAGCGCCATCTGCCGCGTCACGCTTCGCGCCTCGGCGGCTTTCGCCAGCGTTTGCTGCGCCACCGAAGGATCCGCCGCTCCGCCCGGACTCGCCAGGGCCGCCTCCAGCGTCGTTTGCAGGTTCATCAGCGCACTCATGTACGGCTGGTTGGAAGGCTGGATGAACACGCCCTTGGTCCCCGGCGGAACCAGCGATTGCGGCGGCTGGAAGGCTTCCGCGATTTCCGGAATCCCCGCCGTGTTCTCCGAGACCAGCCAGAACAACGCCATCAGCGGCGCCTGGTTGCCGGCCAGCAAACCCAGTTTCCGCGCAGCGTCCTGCAAGTTCGCGTACCGCGCAATCGAGGTCGCCTTCAGGAATTCCCGCCACTGCTGCCGGTAATCGTTCCGGTAGAGCTCGCGCAGCTCCTTCTCCAGTTGCACGATGTCCGTGGGCGAGGCGGCCTGCTTGCCCAGCACCCACTCTTCCCCGCCGAAATATTTGGGCACGTTCTTCAGCGCCTCCTGCATCGTCGCCCAGCCCGCCTTCGTGAACGCGCCCTGGATTTCACGGTTGTTGATCACCACCTGCGAGAAACCCGGAAACAGGCGGTTGTAACTGACTGGCGGATTCTTCGCCGAAGCCTCCGCCAGCATCAGCCGGTAGACGCGCTCGCGCGCGCCGAACTGCGCCAGATACCGCCGCGCACGCTCCACCGCGGCCGTGTCGCTCTCCGAAGAAAACGGATTGGCCCGCTTCAGCTCCTCGCTGTAAAAATCAAACTGCCGCTGGGCCAGCGTCGCACGATCGGCCCCCACGTCCCTGCCCGCCGCCCACTGCTGCATCAACACCGGCGAAAGGAACGCGCGCGTGCTCTTCTCGTGGTGGGACGTCGTGATCAGATACGCTTTCAGAATGTCGTACGTCGGACCGTACTGATCGTTCGGTCCCGGTGCGGGCGGCAAGCCGGAAAGGTGCTGCAACATCGCCCGCTGCGTCTGGGCGAACAGCAACTGCTGGAACCGGCGGAAGTAAACCCGCCGCACCGCAGGATACAGCTCGTCGCCCACGTAGGGTCCCCAGCGCAACCTGAGCGGCGGACCCTCGCGTTCCCATCGCGACAAAGTTTCCGCAATCTCGCGCAGCGCGTCCAGCCGCCGCAGGGACTCCACCGAAGCCAGCTCGCCCGCGCCTTCCGCCGGTACCGCCGAACGCGCCGCCGCCAGGGCATCCCGCACCAGCGCCCGGTTCCCGAAATAGGAAACCACCAGCGCAATGCTATAGAGCCCCAGCAGAACTGCAGCCGCCCCCAGCGCCACTCGCCTCCAGAAACTGGCGTGCAGGCTGGCCGCGCTGGCGCTCAACGCCGCACGATCCTGAAGAATCACGCTGTGGAACAATCGCGTCAGAAACAACCACTGCGGAACCCGACGCGTGCCCGTCGGCGCAGTCGGCGCCGCCGCAGTGGGCAAAGGATGCAACGCGCCCGCGCGAAACATCCCCGTCGCCCCAGCCACCGCCGAGGGCTTCTCCGCAGGACGAGGCGCGGCCGCGGCCGGCGCCGCTTCCTGAACCACCACGGCACGCACACCCGAAAAATAAAAGCCGCGCAAAAACGGATTCGCGCGCAACTGGCTCGGCCGGCACAGATCCACCAGGAACTGCACCACCAGCTTGCGCAGCTTGGCGAACTCCCGCGGGAACTCGTACGCGGCGCACGCTTTCTCGCCGTCGCTTTCGCGCGGCAACAGATCCAGCCGCCGGTCCGCTAGTTGGTGGAACAGGCGATTGAAAGCTTCGGTCAGCCGCTGCGCTTGCCGTTCCGCGTACACTTCGCTCGCCGAGGGCGCCTCCATCGGCAGCGTCACGCCGAAAACCTGCCCCACTTCTCCCTGCGTCAGGTTGCGGACAAATTCGGCAAAGAAGTTGATCCGGTCCAGCTTGGTGAAAAGCACATAAACCGGAAAACTGATCCCCAGCGTCTGCGAGATCTCGCCCAGCCGCGCCTGCAAGTTGCGAGCGAGGGCGGCAATCTGCTCGGCCGCATCCGGACGCAGGAAACGCTCGCAGTCCACAACCACCAGCGCCGCCCGCGGCGCCTGCTGCGCCCGCCCCACCGCCGCCAGCCGAGCCGGCCTCAAACGTCGCAGCAAACGCAGCCAGCGCGGACCTTCCGCAAGCAATCGCCCGCCTGCTTCCACGAACAGCGTCTGGCCCGCCAGCCAGATATTGACCGCCCGCGTCGGCACGACAGCCGTTTCCTGATACACCTGCCCGGCGAGCAGCTCCGGATCCAGCCCCGAATGCACCACCGAGCTGGTCTTGGCCGCGCCGCTCTCGCCGACCAGCAGCACCACCGGCAGGTTGCCCACGCTGATCGAGCGACCGCGCGCCGCCCCCAGCCGCTTCTCCGCCTCGCGGACCAGCAGCTCGACTTCATCCGCGCCGGCTTCGCCGCTCTGCGCCTGTTCCGCACTTGCCGCAGCACGCTTGCGACGCGCCACCCACAGCAGCGCCAGCGCCGCCAGCAGCACCAGAAGCGCCAGACCGCCCCGCAGCACCCACAAGTCCAGCGTGGGCAAACCCAGCCAGGAGGGCACGAACCAGGACAACAGCCACCCGACCGTCAGCGTCCCGCCCGCCAGAATGTACCAGACGTCGCGCAACATGCCCGCACCCTCCCTAGGCCAGCAAGCCCGCTACTTCACGAGCGCCCGAGGACAGGAGTAACTTGAACAGCACCAGCAAAGCCACCGCCAAAACCAGGCTCCCGGCCGCTGCATACGCCAGCCTTCGCACCCACGGATCCCATCCGCCCGTCGGCGTCGCCTCCGCTCCCGGCAGCCACGCCGGCGAAAATTCCGTTCCCCCGCCGCGAATCCGACGGATCTTCTCGCCCACCGCCTGCGTGATGGAACGCAATTCTCCCCGGCCTCCCGCCCCGTAACGTCCGGCGAATCCGAGCAGCAGGCAGAGATAGTAAATTTCCAGTAAATCGGCCAGCTCCTGGGAATCTTTCAATCCCAACAACGCCTGCAAATTCTGGAAGAAAATTTCGCCCGCGATATGATGCCCGAATAATTCCTCCTGCATCGGCTTGCGCGCCCAGTGCGCGAAAACCGGATTCCGCGTGGTCAGAATCGTTTCGTCCAGAAGAGCCACGATGGCGAAGATAGCCAGATTGACGTCTTCCGACGAGTAACCGCGCAGACGCGCCTGCTGATCCACCTGCCGCAAGGCCTCCCGTACCTGCGCGCGAAATACCTCCGCGTCCGGAACCGCCTGCCGGCCCGAGCGCAGGCGGACAATCACGGTCAGAATTTCCTGAAACAAATAAGCCAGATTTTCCGCACGGCGTTGCGACGCAAGGTCGCCTGCTGCCTCACCGCCCCGCGTGCGCGGCGTTGCTGTCATCGAAACGCCCTCCTCCTCGCACTGGAACCTCTTCCTCGCCGGACAAAGCCAGCCTCAGCTTGGGTTTGCCCCAGCTTACGACTCCAGAATGACGAGTAACTCCAGTTCCGGCTCGGGTAACTCTCCCGGCACGTAAATCCCCACCTGCCTGGTTTTCACCATGTGCTCCCAGCAAGGACCCGCCTTGGTCAGGCTGAAATATTGCCACTCCAGCCGCGCCGAAATCGCCGACGGAGGCACAGGCAGGTGAGTCAGCGTCAGCCCGGGTAACGCCCTCCGCACCAGCTCCGGCACGAACTGCTGGGAGCAGATCTTGACCAGTTGCGGGGTCTTGGCGATCAATTCCGCCTCGCCCATCCGGGCATGGATTCCCAGGATCCAGCGCGAGGGCCCCAGGCAGCGCGTATCCGTGATATCGCCAAAATAGAAAAACTTCGCGGCTGGCCGCAGCGCGATCGTCACCGTGCGGGAGGGCACCATCGCCTCCAGGTGAAAGCGGATGTGCCGGTCCAGCTCGCCGAAACACTCGTCCAGATGCAGATGATCGTACAGCGGCAGATCGCGCGGGTGGCTTTCCAGACCGAACGTGCACAACGCCCCCGCCAGCCGCGCCATCTCCACATATAACTGCTCCGGATGCCCGCGCCGCGTGTAGTAAATGTGCCGCAAGGGCGCCAGCGCCGAGTTGATCGCGTGCAAGAACCAGAAGGAAGCGATTTCCTGCGCCGAGTAACCTGCCGAAAAACCCGGCCTCGCCCGCGCCGCTCCCGCCAGCGCCGAACTCTTGACTTCCAGAACCTCCACCAGCCTCTTCAGAAGTAACATCAGTTTCTCGCTGGCCGTAAGTTCCACGCACGGCGGGATAAATTCGGGATCGTACACGAAATGCCCCGCCCCGTCCCGCATGATCCGCGCCAGCGGCAACGTAACCCAGTCTTCCAGCGGCTCGGTCTCAGCCATGATCCGGATGTTCTTGCGCCCCAGCCGCACCGTCTTCTCGTCCCGCCCCGTATTCTCGTCCGCCAGCAGCCGCGGCTCGGCCAGATAGCGAACCAGCTCGCCGTTCTGCTGCTCGACCGGCAGGCAGTTCAGCCGGTCGGGACGCCGCGGCGGCACCGCCAGCATGACCGTTAGCCGCTCCCGCGTGGGCGGAAACAGATCCGCGATGTTTCGCGCCGGCGGCAGGGGATCGCTGTCCGGCATGTCGAAAACCAGCCCGTCCGGGAAAATGCCCCGCGCGTGCAGCACGGAAACGGTCCCGTTCAGCAGCGCCTCGGCATCCAGCCGGCAGCCGCCCAAACCCCACGGCTCGTACCACAGCGCGCCCGTCGCAAACTGGATGGCATCCTCGAAGTACCGCGTCTGCGCCTGGAAGTGATGCGGCCCGAGGTACATGCCCTCGGACCAGACCACTCTCGAGAGGTTCTTCATCGCTCACCGCCGCTGGCCGACTCGTGCCGCCCCCGCATCGCCCTCAATCGCATGGATGCCCGAAAGCCTTCCTGTGTATTATAGTCGCCACCCGCCTCCCTTGCCAGCCTCACCAGGCCCGCATCCGCTACCGCGCTATCACCACCCGCAATACCTCCGCTCCCGGCAGCGCCCCCGCTCGCTGCGATATACTCGTATTTCGCGCGGAACGCAGGCCCCAGGCATGGCCAGGCGTCCCGCAGCGAATCAATTTCGATTCCCGAGGAAGGTTGCCCGGCATGGCCCAGAGCCCCAATTTAAATCGTCGTGATTTTGTCAAGGCGGCCGGTGTCGCGGCCGCTGCGGCCCGGCTGGAAGGCGCTCCCGCCATTCAGACCGTCAAGGCCGCCAACAACGTGGTGCAATACGGCGTCATCGGCACCGGCGGGCGCGGCCAGTATCTGCTCCGCCACTTGAACACCCTCGACGGTTGCCGCTGTGTGGCGGTCTGCGATATTTACCAGCCCCACATGGAGGCCGCCATCAAGATCTCGCGCGACAAGCCCAAAGGCTACCTCGACTACCGCGAGCTGCTCGCGCGCACCGACGTGGACGCCGTCATCATCGCTGTCCCCCTCTACCTGCATTTCCCCATCACCCGCGACGCCCTGCTCGCCGGCAAGCACGTCTTCTGCGAGAAAAGCCTCGTCTTTAAGCCCGAGGAGATCCACGCCCTTCGGGCCCTGGCCAAAGAACATCCCAAGCAGGTCCTGCAAGTCGGCTTGCAGCGTCGTTACTCGAAGTTCTACCAGACCGCCAAGCAGATGATCGATAAAGGCATGCTCGGCAAGGTCACCCACATCTACGCGCAATGGCACCGCAATCCCGGCTGGCGCATGCGTAAGGCGCCCGACCCCAAGCGCCAGCGCGAGTGGAACTGGCGACTCTTCCGCGAATTCTCCGGTGGCCTCACCGCCGAGTTGGGTTCCCACCAGATTGACGTCGCGACTTGGATGTTCGGCACTGAACCCGAGTTCGTGGTCGGCGTCGGCGGACTGGATTTCATCAAGGACGGACGCGACGTCTACGACAATATCCAGCTCATCTTCACCTACCCCGGCGGCCGCAAGCTGATGTACAGCGCCATCAGCACCAACAAGCACCTCCCCTTGTTCCAGGGTACCCGCACCGAGTTCGGCGAAATGATCATGGGAACCGAAGGCACCATCGAAATCACCGTCGGCACTGACGAGGAACCGGCTATCGGCCTCTGGTATTACGAACCCGGCCCGCCTACGGTCGAAAAGGCCGCAGGGGTGAAAGAGAAGCCGGTCATCGCTGGCGCCACCCTGGCCAGCACTGGCCGCGGCCAGGTTGGCTTGCCGTTGTTGTTCGAGCGCGACCAGATCACCGGCAAGGAATCCTTCCTCGCACGCGAACTCAAGTACGCACGCCTGTGGCTGTACAAGCGCGGCATCATGGTGCCCGAAGAAGACCGTAATCCGGTGGACGTCGAAATGGACGAGTTCTTCCAGTGCTGCCGCACTGGCGCCCGGCCCAAAGCCGATCTCGAGGTAGGTCTGGCTGACTCCACCGCCGTCATCCTCGCCAACCTGGCCATGGACGAGGGCCGGCGCGTCTACTTCCACGAAATCGAAAAGATGGGACGTTCGCCCGAACCGAAGGGCAAGAAGGCTTGAGGCGCCTGCGGCGGCGCCAGAAAGCGGAGCCGCCATGGATAACCGCGAAATCGCCCGCTTGCTGGCGGAAACCGCCGACCTGATGGAAATCGCCGGCGAGGACGCTTTCCGCGTCCGCAGCTTCCGCAACGGCGCCGCCGCCGTCGAGAATTATCCCGAAAATCTTTGCGAAATCGCGGCAACCAATCCCCGCCGCCTCACGGAAATCCCGGGCATCGGCAAGAGCCTCGCTGCCGCAATCCAGGAGATCTGCCGCCGCGGTTCCTTCGAGCGTCGCGACCAGCTCCTGGCCAAATACCCACCCACTGCGCTTGAACTCCTCAAGATCCAGGGTCTGGGACCCAAAACCATCGCGCTGCTCTGGGAGCACTACCGCGTCAGCACGGTGGACGACCTCGAACGTCTCTGCAAGGAACAAAAACTCCGGGTCCTGCCCCGCATGGGCCCCAAGCTCGAAGAGAAAATCCTGCGCTCCATCACTCACTACCGCCAGAGCGCCGGCCGCTTCCTGCTCAGCTTCGCCGACGAGACCTGCCGGCAGATCCTCGAATTCCTCGCCCCCGTGGAAGGCATCGAGCGCATCACGCCCGCCGGCAGCCTGCGCCGCGGCAAGGAAACGGTCGGGGATCTCGACCTGCTCGTCACCGGCCCCAACGCCTCCGCCGCGCTGGATCGCTTCACGCAGTACCCCGACATCGTCGAGCTGCTCAGCCACGGTTCCAATAAAGCCAGCGCCAAGATCGGCCCCCAGGCCATCCAGGTAGACATCCGCGCCCTGCCCTCCGACAGCTACGGCGCCGCCCTCCAGTACTTCACCGGCAGCAAGGAGCACAATATCGCCCTGCGCAACCGCGCGCTCAAGCTTGGCTACTCGCTCAGCGAGTACGGCCTCTTCACTCTGAAGGATGAGCGCAAGGTCGCCGGCCGCACGGAAGAAGAGATCTACGAGCGATTGGGACTGGCCTGGATTCCTCCCGAGCTGCGCGAAAACCAGGGCGAAATCGAGGCTGCCGCGGAAGGCCGCCTGCCCGATCTGGTCCAGTTTGACCAGATCCGCGGCGACCTGCATACGCACACCACGGAAAGCGATGGCCGCGCCACGCTCGAGGAAATGGCCCAGGCCGCCCGCGCCCTCGGTTACTCCTATCTGGCCATCACCGACCACTCCAAGGCCCTGGCCATGGCCAACGGCCTGGATGAAACCCGCGTCATTGCCTTCGCTCGCAAGGTGCGCGAACTCAACGCCCGCGGCGATCTCGGCATCCGCCTGCTGGCTGGCATCGAATGCGACATCCGCCGCGACGGCACCATGGATCTGGCCGACGACGCTCTGGCCGAACTCGACATCGTCATCGGCAGCATCCACAGCTACATGAATCTCGACCCCGCCGAGATGACGGACCGCCTGCTCCGCGCCCTTGAATCGCCTTATCTCCACGTGCTGGGACATCCCACCGGGCGGCTGCTGCTGGCCCGCGAAGGCTACGCCTACGATTTCGAACGCGTCGCCCAGGAAGCCGCACGACGCAATGTGGCCTTTGAAATCAACGCCAGCCCCGAGCGCCTCGATCTCTACGACGTGCGCCTGCGCGCCGCCAAAGCCTTGGGCTGCCGCTTCGTCATCGCCACGGACGCCCACCATCCCCGCCACCTCGAATACATGCGCTACGGCGTCATGATGGCCCGTCGCGGGTGGCTCCAGCCGTCCAATGTGCTGAATACGTTATCTTGGGAAGAGCTGGCCCGTGCGCTGCGCCGCGGCTGAAGCGGGCCGGCCAGAACGTAAATTGGCTATTTTGTTCTATTGATTCGAGCGCCCATGTCTTTGGCGCCTGCCCTGAAAATCCCCATCGAACGCCATCGGCTCGCCAACGGCCTGCGGCTGCTGCTGCTCGCCCAGCCCGGGACCCCGGTCGTCACCATCTACATCGTTTACGGCGTGGGCGCGCGCGACGAACGCCCCGGGCGCACCGGCTTCGCCCACCTCTTCGAGCACATGATGTTCCAGGGCTCCGCCAACGCCCCCAAAGGCATGCACTTCCGCCTGGTCGAATCCAACGGCGGCGCCCTCAACGGCTCCACCCATCCCGATTACACCGACTATTTCGAAGTGCTGCCCTCCAACAAGCTCGCTCTCGGCCTGTGGCTTGAAGCCGACCGCATGCGCGCCCTGGCCATCACCGAAGAAAACCTCAGCAATCAGAAGGAAGCCGTCAAGCAGGAACGCCGCCTCTCCTTCGACAACCAGCCCTACAACACCGCACTCGTCGAGCACTGGCCCAGCCTGGCCTTCCGCAACTGGGCCAACGCCCACTCCCTCATCGGTTCCTACGAGGATCTGGAGGCCGCCACCGTGGAAGACGTCGCCGCCTTCTTCCGGACTTACTACGCACCTAACAATGCCGTGCTGGCCATCGCCGGCGCTTTCGATCCCGAGGAAGCGCGACGCCACGTGGAATCCTGCTTCGGCGACATCGAACCGCAACCTCGCCCGCCCCGTCCCGATCTCAGCGAACCCGAACAAACCGAACCGCGCTGGGAAACTTACCACGACCGTCTCGCCAAGGTTCCCGCTGTGGTCATCGGCTATCCGGGACCTGTCCGGCGCTCCGCCGATTACTATGCTCTCAGCCTCCTCGACATCATCCTCACCGCCGGTGAAAGCTCCCGCTTTTACCAGAACCTGGTCAAGGGCAGGAAATCCGTGATTCAGTACGAAGCCAACCTGGGCTGGCCTTTTGCCGGTCCGTACGATTATCTGCATCCCGGCCTTTACGCCATGTTCCTGCTTCACCACCCGGAGTTCCCCGGTGAGCAAATCGCCACTCACGTCGAGGAAGAGATCGCACGGATTCAGAATGACGGCGTGCCCGACGCCGAACTCGCGCGAGCTCGCGCCTACCTGCGTTCTTCCCGGCTCCGCCAGTTGGAAAGTTCCCGCAGCCGGGCCATGCTCGCAGCCCTCTATGAGCTGCTGGACGGCGACCCCGAACTGCTCAACACCGAGCTGGCTGCCTTCGCCGAGGTGACAGCCGAGCAACTGCGCGAGGCGGCGCAGCGCTACTTCGTCCCTCGCCGCCGCTCGGTGCTGGAAATCGTCCCCGCCGCCGAAGCTTCGGAGTCCTGATGATCGCGCGCCCGCCCGTCACCCCCGAACTGCCGCCCTTCGCCCTGCCGCGCTGCCTCGAGGCCCGCCTCGACAACGGCCTCGAAGTGCTCGCCGTCCCGGACGATCGCTTGCCCCTTGTCCATCTCCGCCTCGGCTTCCCGGCCGGCACGAAGTTCGATCCTCCGGAGCTGAGGGGCCTTTCGGAAACCACAGCCTTCTTGCTGACCCAAGGCACGGCGCACCGCAGCGCACGCGAGATCGCCGAGCGGGTCGCTGAGCTGGGCGCCTCTCTGGCGGCTCACTCCGGCGCAGATTCTCTCGTGCTGGAAGGCAACGTCCTCTCGGAAAACTTCGACGCCTTCCTCGAACTGGTGGCCGACGTCACCCGCAATCCGATCTTCCCCGAGGACGAAATCGCACTCCGCAAGCAGAACCGCAAACAGGAACTGCTCGCGCAGCGTTCGCTGGCCGATTTTCTCGCGCAGGAGAAAACCGCCGAGCTGGTCTTCGGACCCCATCCTTACGCCCGCCAGGAACCAACGCCCGAATCCATTGACCGCTTGGATCGGCCCGCCATCGCCGGCTTCGCCGAGCGCCATCTCGCCCCTGCCGGCGGCGTCCTGGTTCTGGTCGGGGATCTGCCACCGTTCGACCAGCTCCTCGATCGCCTGAACCGCTACCTGGGAGACTGGTCCCGCAGTCCCGCGCCGACGGGCGAAGCGGTCTCCCCGCCCCCGCCTGCCCGCTCGATCACCCTCGTGGACCGCCCCGGATCCGTTCAGGTGGATCTGCGCATCGGGCGTCTCGCCGTCACGCGCACCGATCCCGATTACTTCCCCCTGCTGCTCGCCACCACCGTGCTCGGCGGCGGCGCCAGCTCCCGCCTGTTCACCGACATCCGGGAAAAGCGCGGCTACGCCTACGACGCGCACAGCGCCCTGACCGCCTACCGCGAAGCGGGCATCGTGGAAGTCGTCACGCAGATTCGCAACGAGGTGCTGGCGGACGCGCTCGCCGCCCTGCTCGAACACATGGAGCTCATCGGGCGGCAACCCGTCAGCACCGAAGAGCTGGAAACGGCGCGCAATTATCTCTGCGGCGTGTTCGTGATTCGGCTGGAAACGCTGCACGGACTCGCCTCGCAACTGGCCGCGACCCGCTTGCTCGGCTTGCAGCTCGATTATCTGGAACAGTACATGAGCCGGGTCCGCGCGCCGGATGCCGGCCAATTGCAGGCCGCCGCAGCCCGCTATCTCGATCCCGGCAATTCAGTCATCGTCGCTGTAGGCGACGCCGCGCGGGTCGGACACGCTCTCGAACACTTCGGCCCCGTTCAGTACGAGAAAGCCCCATGAAGCGCACTTCCGTCAAGGTCCTCGCATCGCGCACCCTGTGTCGCACGCGGATCTTTGAGGTCACCGAGGACCACGTTCTCGAACCCGGCGGCGTGGAGGCCCGCCGGGCCGTCGTGCGGCATGGTCCCTCCGCCGTGATCGTCGCTGTGGACGCGCATGACCGGGTCTTGCTCGTCCGCCAATACCGTTTCCCCGCGGGCGCCTTGCTGTGGGAGCTGCCCGCTGGACGCGTCAATCCCGGTGAAACTCCCCTGGCCGCGGCTCGCCGTGAATTGCTGGAGGAGACCGGCTACCGCGCCCGCCGCTGGAAGAAGCTGCTCGCTTTCTACCCGAGTCCGGGCTACGTCACCGAGCGCATGCACCTGTATCTGGCCACCGATCTCGAGGCCGGTGAGGCAGCCCCGGACGAGGACGAGCGCATCCGTTGCCGCTGGTTCAGCCGCCGCGAACTGGCCGCCTGGCTGCGCGCAGGACGTCTCGTGGATGGCAAGACTCTGGTCGGCCTGCTGCTGTGGGAGCGCACCCGCCGCGGCCAATCCTGAATCTCGCTAGAACCCCTCCGCATCCATTGAACCAGAAGGTCCGTGAAAGGCGGCCCGGGTAACCAAGCTGGGTTGCGGTTACCCGATGCCGCCGGGCTTCACCGAGGGGCGGCGGCTGGTCTTCAGGCCCGCCGCCGGGGGAGATTTCGGGGTGGGATTGCGGGGCCGCAACTGCGGCCCCCTTTTCATTTGCACAGGGATGCCCGGCTCCTCACCCTGCCGGCTGGAAACGCCGGCGCCGCTGAGCTTCCGTACCTGCCTTACTTGGCGCCCGGCGCCTTCGGAGGCGTCGCCGGGCGTGCTGCCGGCGTTGCGGGTTTCGCCGGTGACGCCGGGGTGGCAGGCGGCGCCTGCGCCGAGGGCGCGTTCTTGTCGTAAAGCTCGACAATGGCTTGTGTGATGTCTATGGAGTTGGCCGCGTACAGCACCGGCGTCTGCGGGGAACTCACGTCCAGAATCAGCGCGAACCCGTTATCACGGGCGTACTTGTCGATCACCTGCATCAGGCGCCCGCCCAGCTCCTGAAGGATCTTCTGCTGCTCCTGATCGAACTCCGCCTGGGCGTCTTCGGTCTCGCGATTCAGCGCGCGCGTCTTGGCGTCAATTTCCCTCATCAGCTTCTGCCGCGCCTCTTCGCTCAGCGTATTCGCTCCGCGACGCAGCTGCTCCTGCAACGCCTGAATCTCATTTTGTTTCTTCTCAAGTTCCTTCCGCTTGGGTTCGAACTTTTGCTGCAGCTCGGCCGCCGCCTTTTGCCCGTCCTTGGTGCTGATGATAGCCTGCTGAATGTGAATGATTCCTACCTTGGTGGGCTGCTGGGCGGCCAGCCTCAAAGCCAGTCCGGAGGTAAGCGCAGTAACCAGAAAGACCTTGGCAGTCACGGAAATTCCACTCCTTGTTGCGGGCTAGTTACCATCATAGCGAAAAACCTCGGCCCGTTCTGCCCGCGCCATTAGAAGGTTCGCCCGATCGTGAAGCGGAAGGTGCTCCGCCGCTCCCAGAACGGAACCGCCTGCCCGAACAGAACCACCGAGTTTACGAACGTCGCCTGGTTGGGGAAGTTCGACCGGTCCACCACCACCGGCGGTTGCAGGAACCGCCGCACGATGGTCGGGTTGTAGGCCCAGTAAACGCGGAAGGGCGCGTTCACCACCGGCAACAGAACCTGAATCTCCAGCCCGGTCGAAGTCCGGATGCGCTGCGTGCCCGGCGCGATCCGCACCCGCCCGTCAAAGCCCGCCTGCGGAAACTTGCTGTTCAGCTCCGCCAGCCGGTCCGGGTTCAGCGTGAGCTGCCCGGGTCGCAGGATCTTGTTCAACCCGGCGTCGAAGAACAACGCCAGATTCACCGGCCCCACGATCGGAATCCGATATTCGAAGTTGCCGATTCCCTGCGCGTCCCCGCCCGGAAAGATCATCTGGTAAATCGGGATCGTCCGCGTCACCGGCACGAACTGCTCGACCCCGTCCACGATTACCTTCTGCTGCCGCGCCGAACCGTCGTCGTTCAACACATTGATCACGGCCTCGCTCGGCATGTACGCTACCGGGCTGATGCCCCAGATCTCGAAGCCGCGCACGTCCTGCTCGCCGCCGATGTACCAGCGGTTGAACGGCGGCGCCACCCGCCCGCCATAGCCGCTCACGAAGGCGCCCAGCAGGTGCAGGCCAATCACGTGCCCCTTCTTCAAGCCGGCCCGGAACCACTTGAAATCCACCGAGGGCTGGATCATGTTCACGTTGCCGCCCAGAAACGAGCCCGCGATCCCCATGGAAAGCGCGATGCTCTTGCCCCGGGTCGGCGTGATCGGATGATCCACCGTGTTGTAGATGTAGGACGGAATGATCTGGCTGGTCCGGATCCCGGTCAGCGTGTTCGGCCCGCCCAGTCCCTGGAAGTTGATGTAGTCGAAGTAGGTCTTGGCCGCCGTCGTGAGCACCGTGTACTTGGACCAGCTATAGGAGTAAGTCAGGCTCACGCGCGCGAACGTCCGTCTCAGCGGGTAACTCGTAAAGACCGTGAAACCGTGCCCGGTGGATACGTAATTGAGCAGGTTATCCTTGCCCAGCGCCTCGAAATAGGGCAGAAGATTGCGGCCTGTGAACAGCGATACTTCGCGCCCCTGATCGTAATTGAACCGCTGCGTAAATACAGTGAACCCGAGCTGGATGGGACGGTCCAGGAAATACGGCTCGGTGAAACCGAAAGTAACCGCGCGCAGCCGGTCGCCCAACTGCGTATCTATGGAAAGCGTTTCGCCCAGCCCCAGAAAGTTGTTTGTCGAGTAATTGAATCCCACGAAGCTTCCGGCGATCCCCGACACCCCGCCGGTCATGCCCACCGAATTCTTCCCGCGCTCCTTGACCTTGAGCGTGATGTCCACCGTGTTGGTCCGGGTGTCGCGCTTGATCTCCGCCGCCTCGTTCTCCTTGAGCTGTTCGAAATAGCCGAGCTGGTTCAGCCGCAGGATGCTCAGCTCCCACAGCCGCGTGTTGAAGATATCGCCTTCGTCAATCAGCAGCTCGCGCCGGATCACTTTGTCGCGCGTGGTCGTGTTGCCAACGAAGTCAATCCGCCGCACGAAAAACTGCTTGCCCTCGTCGGCGTGGATGATTACGTCCAGTTTGCCCTCGTTCGGATAGGGCTGGAAGTCCGGCTCGGGCACAAAGTCTATGTAACCGAACTCCCCGTACAGCTTCCGCAAGTTCTCCAGCCCCTTGCGGAACTTGGCCGTGGAAAACACGTCACCCGGCCCCATCTGGAACAGCTCGCGCGTTAGCCGCTCGCTGCCCGCACGGAACAGCTTCACTCCCACCAGATTGAACTTCGCGATCCGGTACTGCCGCCCTTCCTCGACCGGGATCACGATGTCCGCCCGCTTGCCCGGCCGGTTCATGTAGAACAACGGCACCCGGAACTTTCCGCCGCCAACGTCACGGATCGTCACCTGATGATCCAGCGCCCGCGCCAGAAAGTATCCCCGCTGCTGGTACCAGTCGCGAATCCGCTCCTTGTCCTCCTCCAGCTTGCTCACATCGTAACTCTTGGCGAACAGATTCTCGAACAGAATCGAGTACGGGATGCCTACCGGGCGCAGGTTCCTCATCGCACGCCGCACCGCCCGGTCGCTGAATACCTGGTTGCCCTGAATGTCTATCTTGCCGACCTTGACCTTCGGCCCCTCCTGCACCCGGAAGATGATCTCCACCGACGACGGCGGTATGCGCCGCAACTCCGGCTTCACCGTCGCAAACTGCCGCCCCCGCTCCGCCAAGTAATCCCGCAGCACCGTCACCGCCCGCTGCACTTTGTTGGGATCGTACTGCGACTCCACGCTCAGCCCCACCCGCCTCTCCTTGAACCGGTCCAGAATCTCCGACGTGGTCAGCGATTTCACGCCTTCGTACTTGATGCTCCGGATCACCTGCCGCTCGACCACCACGAAGCGTACGATCCAGCCCGTCTTGCCCGGTTCCACCTCCAGCCGGATGTCGTCGAACCGGCCCATGTTCCACAATTGCATGAAGTCCCGCCGCAACGTTTCCTCGTCGTAGCGGTCGCCCTTGCGCGAAAAGATCATGCTGCGCAGGGTGTCCACAGGAACGCGACGCGCCCCTCGAAACTCGATCGCTTCGATGACGTCTTGGGGAGGCTTTGCCGGCAGGACCTCCTCCGCCTTGGCAGGTGAAACCGGCGCCGCGGGCTTGGGCGCTTCCGCCTTGGGTTGTTCGGGCGCTTGCGGCACTGGCTCGAACGGCGTGGGGCGTCCCGGTTGCTGTGCAGGCTGTTGCGGGGCGGGCTTCTCCGCCTCAGGCGCTTGCGGGATCGCCTCGAAGGGACTCGGCTTCTGCTCGCGGGCTGGCGCTTGTCCCACCGCCGGCGCCGCCCAGATCAAGGCAGCCACCAGCCCGACTACCAAGCCCGGGCGGGCAGATCTGCTCACCCTCATCCCAGCCAATTTCTCTGCCTCATTGGGTTGCTGCCGGGCTCGCAGCTGCGGCCCGGCTCCGCACCCGGCTTGCTCCGCTCCCCCGGCGGGCCTTTCGCCCTGCGCTTTACGTTCGACGCCCCGTGCGGGCGTCCGGTTTCCCTCAACTCTCCGGGGCCGGGCGCAATCCGAATTCTCATTCTAGCCGAACCGATCCGCCTCATCCCGCTCCGGCGATATACACACACGCCTCGGACCTGAC
>Ga0080004_1124636_pt1 | contig 137105 bp, 138 predicted proteins | sample WasSprMetagenome_FD_69207 | JGI IMG/M metagenome (GOLD analysis project Ga0080004, IMG submission 69207) | Sulfidic aquatic microbial communities from Washburn Spring, Yellowstone National Park, USA - WS (SPADES assembly) (version 2) | ecosystem: Environmental > Aquatic > Thermal springs > Hot...
AATATATATATGAAGCAACAAAAAATATTTTTTTGTTTAATAATTTCAATTACAACTTTTATAATTTACAGCAATGTAATAAACGGGAAATTCCTTTATGATGATGAACATTTTATTTTACGTAATGTTTTTATTACTGACTGGAAATATATAAAACATATTTTTACTACAAATGTTACTGCAGGCGCTGGGTTAAAAGATAATTTTTACCGTCCATTATCTGTGTTTATATGGTTAATAATAAACAAAACTTTTGGATTAAATAATAATATTTTTCATTTAGTAAATATTTTTGTCCACATTATTAATTCTATTCTTATTTTTTTAATACTTGATAAGTTTTTTAATAACTACTTAGCTGCATTTTGTGGTAGTATGTTTTTTTCAGTACATCCTGTGAACACAGAAGCTGTTTCTTACATTTCTGGTTTATCAGATCCGTTATCATTTTGTTTTATACTTCTCTGTATTTCTCTGTATTTATCATTAAGAAAATCTTTTAAATTGATACAATTTATACTTTTTATTTTTAGTTTCATACTTGCAGTTTTAGCAAAAGAACGTGCTGTAGTTTTACCAGCATTAATGGTTATTACTGAAGTATATATGAGAATAAAAGAAGAGAAACAGTTAAAAAAATATGATTATAAAAATTTTAACTTATATATTCTTTACTCCTGTTCTGTCTTAATTGTTATATTATGGTTTATCTCAAGGCTAACATTCCTTAATTTTCAAAACACCTTCAATTTTTATAAAATACAAAATGTTTATAGTCAAAATATTTTTGTAAGAATTTTTACTTTCTTAAATAATTTTTTGAAATATATAATTTTAATAATTGTTCCATATCCACTTTATATGAACCATCCACCAATTGTATTTACAACTTTTTTTGCTGTACCAGTAATAATTGGTTTTATTACTATTGTAGGACTTCTTTTGTTCTCTATTATGAAGATAAAAAATAGCCCTGAATTTTTGTTTTCTTATTTATGGTTTTTAATTTGTCTTTTGCCAACATCTGGGATTATACCTATTAACGCAATATTTATGGAACACTGGTTATATTTTTCGTTATTCAGTGTAGCAACAATTATTGCTTTTTTAGTCAGTAAATACAAAAAGTTAAAATATGGTTTTTATACAATCTTTGTAATTTTCTGCATACTTACTTATAAACAAAACTTTGTCTGGCAAGAACCTTATACTTTCTTTAAACATATATTAAAATACAATCCTGAATCAGTTGCTGCAAACAACAATTTTGCAATGGCTGCTGAAGAAAAAGGAGAAGTCGAACTTGCTATTAAACATTATAAAAAAGCTATATCTTTAGACAATTCTTTTCCACAACCACATCATAATCTCGCAAGAATATACCTTTCTTTAGGAAAAGTTGATGAAGCTATAAATGAATTTAATGAAGCGCTAAAAATCGATCCAGATTTTATTTATTCCCATATTGAATTATCCCAACTTTATAAAAGATTAAATCAGGAAGAAAAAGCTGAATATCATCAAAGAAAGATAAAAGAAATATTATCAAAGATAACTTATTTAGATAAATGAACAACAAAGTATTATTACACATTTGTTGTGGTATATGTGCATTGGAATCAATAAATAGATTAATTCGTCAACAGTATATCGTTATAGGATATTTTTTTAATCCTAATATATATCCTGAAGAAGAATATTTAAAAAGAAAACAAGTTGTTGAAAATGTCGCAGAAATTTATAATATAAATGTTATTTACGATGAAAAATATGACCACCAACTGTGGCAAAAAATATGTGGGGTATACGAAAATGAGCCCGAAGATGGAAAAAGATGTTTGCTATGTTATGAATTAAGGTTAAGAAAAACATACGAAATTATGAAAAAAGAAAATCTTGATTTTTTCACAACTACCCTGACTATAAGTCCATACAAAAAGTCAAACTTAATTTTTGACATAGGAGAAAAAATTGGTAGGGAAAAGTTTTTAAAAATTGATTTTAAAAAACAGGATGGATACAAAAAAACTATAGAACTTGCTAAAAAGTTTGGGTTTTATAGACAAAACTATTGTGGTTGCGAACTTTCTATGAAAAGGGATACACATCTATGACAAAGACAAATTTAGTTGCCGTGGTTATTAATAACAATATCAATTATCAAATGGCACTACTTAAAAAATACAAAAGTCTTATTAATGCAATTGAGATAAGAGTTGACACCTTTTATAAAGAAAATAAAATAGAAGAAACATTTAAGATTATAAAAAAGATTAAAGAACACTTTCCGGATTCCAAAATTATAATTACTTTCAGAAAATTCGACGAAGGCGGGTATAAAAAAATTGCTGAAAAAACAAGGAAGTTTATTATATCAAACATTCTTACTAAATGTCATAGATATATAGACTTTATCGACATTGAATATTTTTCAAAAATAAAAAATCAAATAATAAATCTGGCTAAAAATTACAAAAAAACGGTTATTTTGTCATTTCACGAATTAACTAAGACTCCAAAAACGAAGAAAATTTTAAAAATAGCTGAACAAATGCAAAAATTTATCAAAACTAAGAAATGTAAGTATTTTATTAAAATAGTTTTCAAAAACGATTTGTTTGCGAACTACTTAAAAGTTTTAAAAGCTGTATATTCAACAGAAAAAAGGAATTTTAAAAAAATTAGCATCTTTACAACAGGAAAAACATCTTTAATTTCAAGAACAATTTGTATGATCATGGACATGCCTATTGTATATGGAGCAACAGCAAGGCCTGTAGTAGCATCACAACCATCTGTATTCAAACTTGCCAGAATAAAAGAATTTATCAATTAAAAATTTACATTTATAAATTTTAATAAAATATTTTATTCCCTTTTCTTCAAATGTTCCTATAAGATATATTATGTTAATTTATTTAATTTATGTAATGCTTTTAAATAATAACAAAAATTCTATATTATTCAAAATTTTTAAAATAAAATTAAAGTAATACATAAAACCTTAAAAAAACAAAGTTAAATATAAAATATTAAAGCAACACTTTAATTTAAAAAGTAATGGTTATTTGTGTAGAAAACAGATATTATCAAAATAACTAAGAAGTTTTTGTAATGATTGAAAGTAAACGAAAAGGTGTTGTATTTTTTCTATAAGAAAAGAATCTTTCGTTATGGTGATATGTACAGAACTCGCTATTTATAAATTGTTCTTGTTTAATTCCGAAAGACTTAAGTTTTGAAATGAGAGTTTTTTCAAGTGAAAATTTTTCTCCATTAACAATATAACAATTTTCACAGATATGTGGTCCTGCAATAAATATTGTATTATTTAAAGAGGCACCGTGCTGATTTAACATACCTATTAGATTTTCAATTATACCCATCTGTAGCCCTTTTCTTCCAACATGTATAAGTCCAAACCATTTATTTTTTCTATCTATTACAAACAAAGGGATACAGTCGGCAGTGAAAACAGCAATTATTTCCCCTTTATTATTTGATATTATTCCATCCGTTTTTAAAAAAATCTTGTAATCTATAGCCAAACTGTCAATTTTTAAATTTCCAGATATACATTCTAAGTCAGACTGAACAGGATTTATTATTTTGTTACCATGGATTTGTTCGCACATTAAAATGCTTTTATCCATAAAAACATCAGGGCATTTGAGAACAAAATTGTATAAGGAAAGAGTTTTTTCCTTTGAAATAAGTGGTAAAGAAGGTAAGTCCTTAATTTCAGAAGTTTGTTCTACCAGCTTTTTTGTTGTAGTGAAAGACAAAAATTCATCAATTTTAAAAGAAATAAAATATTCTCCTTCGTACTTGATCATTATTTAAATACATTTTTACACTTAGAAACGTTCTATAATTTGTGATGGACCCGTTGTTGATTCGATTCCTTTTATTGCAAGAAGAAGATCCTCTGGGCTTGAGGCTGCTTGTAAAGCGTCTTCTAACGATACTAAACCTTTTTTAAACAATTCTAACAAAGCTTGGTTAAATGTTTGCATCCCATAAAGTTTCCCTTGTTTCATTAAATTTAAGATATCCCCTAAATTTCTCTCTTCAATACATTTCTTAACAGCAGGTGTTACAACTAATACCTCAACAGCTGGTATTAAACCTTTTTTATCTTTTCTTGGTAATAATCTTTGAGAAATTACCCCTTTTAATGTGTCGGCAAGTTGTAGCCTAACTTGATTTTGTTGATGTGGTGGAAACATATCAATTATTCTATTTATTGTCTGTACTGCATCTACTGTATGTACTGTAGAAAGTACAAAATGGCCTAACTGTGCTGCAGTTAATGCTGCTTGCATTGTTTCTAGATCTCTCATTTCACCTATTAAAATTACATCTGGATTTTGTCTAACGACATGTCTTAAAGCCGATATAAAAGAATTAGTATCATAAGGTACTTCTCTTTGTGACATAATAGATTTTTTATCTTTATGTACAAATTCTATTGGGTCTTCAATAGTAACAATATGTGCTGCTCGTGTAGAATTAATATAATCTATCATACACGCTAAAGTAGTAGATTTTCCCGAACCAGCAGGCCCTGTCACAAGGACCAATCCACGGACATTTTCTGCAAGTTTATAAACTACTTCTGGTAAATTAAGTTCTTCTCTGTTAGGTATTTGGAATGGTATTCGTCTTATAGCGATATTTATCACACCACGTTGATAAAATATATTCATTCTTAATCTTGCAATATCTTCAAAATTGTATCCTATATCACATTCTTTCTCAACTTCGAATCTCTGTCGTTGTTGTGGTGTGGTTATATAAAAAACAAAATTTTTTATATCTTCTTCAGAAAACATAAACTGCGGATCTTCTTCTAAAGGTTGTAATATACCGTTTATTCTTACATACGGAACACAACCACTTCTCAAATGTAAATCACTTCCTTTTGTTTCTAAAAATTTTCTTATTATATCAAAAATTTTCTCAATTTTTTCGTTATTCATATTTTTTATTTAAGCACCCTCAACCGACCTGTTCTAAAAGATTTTATCTGCAAGTCGTTTTCACTTTTTTCTTCTATTGTTTCTTTTTCAATTAACCCTGTTTTAATAGATGATGTTTTCAAAGTTTTCCTTGACTTTGAACGTTCAACAATTTGTAATCCGCTTGCAATAATAGTAACATCAACTTTATCTTCGAACTCGTCTGAATTCACATAACCTATATATGTTACAACTTCTTTGTCCATATAATTTCGTAAATATTCAAATGCATTATGTACATCTTGTCCTGTTAAGTTTTTCCCACAGATATTAACTAAAAGATTTTTTGCCTTACGAATATCGAATTCAACAAACGGGTTATCCATTGCGTTTTTTATAGCTTTTTTTAAACAACTTTCTGTATCAGCTCTTTCAACTCCGTAGGACATAATTATTTCTCCGGCATTTTTTAATACATTTCTTGCGTCAGCATAATCAACATTAACATAACCTGGCTGAGTTATAACTCTCCACATACTCAACACTGCTTTATGTAAAACATCGTCTGCAATCCGGTAAAGAATTTCATCAAATTTTAAATCATTATATTTATCTAAAAACTTATCATTAGGAATTGTAAGCAAAGCATCAACATACTTTTTAAGTTCTGTAATACCGGCTATCGCATTTTCTAACCTTTTCACTCCTTCAAACTCAAAAGGTTTTGTCACTACTGCTACTGTAAGTACACCGAGTTCTTTAGCTATCCTTGCAATAACAGGTGTAGCACCTGTACCTGTTCCTTTCCCCATACCACAGGTTAAAAACAACATATCTGTATTTGTAAGTAAATCACGAATTATATCAGCCGATTCTTCTGCAGCCTGTTTTCCAACAAGTGGATCCCCACCTGAACCTTGTCCTTTTGTAGTCTTTGGCCCAATTTGTATAACAATAGGAGCTTTTGATTCTCTTAAAGCTTGTAGATCAGTATTTACAGCGATCATTTCCACAGATGGGTCAATAAGTCCTGCAGTAGCCATTCTATTCACAGCATTTCCCCCAGCTCCTCCTATACCCATTATTTTAATTCTTACAGGATATTTTTTTGTAATAATATTTTCGTTCATAAACGTCTAACTACTCTCCAAAGAAACTCCAAATTTTTTTGAAAAAACCTTTTATTCCTTTAGTATGTTTTTTCCCTTTAAACGGTTTTTTCTGACTTTCAATTTCGTATTTTATCAAACTTATTGCAGTAGTGTATGAAAAATTTGATATAATATCCTCATCTCCTATTATAGAATTTTCCATCCCTATATTTCCAGCACGTACATCAATACTTTCCTCAAGATCCCCATATTCACTTTTTAACAATTCTCTTAAGGCATCAGTAATACCAACCAAATTTCCTCCACCACCTGTCAACACAACATCACCATACTGTAACGCAAGATTAACATAATTAACTTTTTTCAATTCAGGAATAATTATATCTAAAAAAATCTTTTCTATAACTTCGGCAATAATTTTTGCAATTTCTTTTTTTGTTGTAGTCCTAATATTTTTACCATCTCTCGATGGTATTTCAACTTGTTCATCTTTTTTCACTGCGGAAGGTTGAGCAATACCATAACGACGTTTTATATTTTCAGCTACATTCCATGAAGTTTTATAATAAGCTGCTATTTCTCTCGTAATAAGATCCGCTCCTAAATCTATTTCTTTACTTTGAAATTCTCTACAATATCTTATACATCCTCCAGAATAGACCACCGTTCCTATTGACTGTCCACTAAAATCTATAACTAAACAACCTAAGTTACGTTCTTCAGATTCTGTAACTAATTGTGCTAAAGAGATTAATCCATAATGAAGATTATCAATTAAATGTCCAGCTTCTGTAAATGTCCGCTCTATATTTCTTATAAAACTTGAATATACAACAACAGCATATGCTTTTACTTCTAAAATACTCCCCTCCATGTTAACAGGATTTGATATCCCCGGTTGCCCATCAATAATATATTCCTGGGGGATAATATTCATAATTAAACGATCGTTTGATATTCTCAAATTTTTTATTGCATGATCTATAACTTTCTCTTGATCTTCTAAAGTAATTGTTCTATCTGTTGAAGTTATAGGAATTTGAGCAGAAGTTTCATAAGTGTTTACAAAAGGACCTCTAACCCCAACAATAAGTTTTGTTTTTTCAACTTTTCCTATATCTTCCAACGTAGTGATCAATTCATTTATAAGTGCTGCACTACGGTCAATGTCTTTTATAACTCCGACAGAAATTGCTTCTTTATCAACAAGTTGTTTACCTGCAATAATTTCTATAACCTCTTGTTCAGGATCATATTTCCCCAAAACTCCAGTAATACAACCAGAACCTATATCAATCCCACAATAAATTTCTTCTTTTGACATTTTATTCTCCTAACCTAATTAGTTTAATTTGCTTTTTAAATACAAAATTATTATTTTTTATTCAATATATACTTTTCCATAAGTTAGCAGTTGTGTATAAATTTTGGTATCTTTTAAGAAACTATATTTTAACAACTTTGCCAAAGTTTCTTTTTTAACATCTTCAAATTCTTTTGTTATAACAAAACTAAGTTTATATCCATTGTAATCATAAAACTCAACAATATATTTATTGTTTTCTTTTCTTATTTTTTTAACTTTATCCCAAGCAGAAACCTCGCTAAATTTTTTGTAAATCATTTTTATTACTGAAGATTCAACATCTCCTTCTATAAAACATAATTTAGATAAATTTATTTTTTTATCATCATAAATTTTATACCAATTTCCATCTTCAGATAAAAACCAAACCGTATTATCATTTCCCATTTTATACACTATTGGTGAAAAAGAATAAATTTTAACTTTTAAAACTTTTATTGGTAAAGACACAATTTTTATTTCTTTTATCTCAGGATATTTTTTCTGAAGTTGAAAAAAAACTTTTTTACAACCAAAAATAGTAGTTTGTTCTTTGCTCAATTGTCTATAAATAATTTCATCTGGAATAGTTGAATTGTTCTCCAAATATATGTGCGGAATTTTAAAAATGTTAAAAAAAAGATTCGTTTTAACTATTATTCCATAAAAAATTAAAATAAAGATTATTAAACATGAAGTATACAACAAAACTTTTAGCACAGTTTTTACCCTTCTTTTTTCTTTATTTTTCTTTTTTAACAAAATATCGTATGAATAATATTTACTCATATTTCTTAAACGAAGCAAAAACAATTTTTCTAACAAGTTCTGGGAAAGTTATACCTTTGTATTTTGCAGCTTCTGGTAATAAAGATGTTTCAGTCATTCCCGGAATAGTATTTACTTCTAAGACATACGGTACTTTTTTATTTTCATCAAAAATTACATCAACCCTGCATAAAATTTCGCATCCTATAATTTTTGCAGTTTTTATTGCTGTTTCCTTAATTTTATCATACGAAATTTTGTCAATCCTAGGTGGTATCAAATGTTCTGATCCGCCAGATTGATATTTTGATTTATAATCATAAAATTTATTTAGCTTTGGTACTATCTCTATCAAGGGTAAGGTTTCACTCTCTAAAATAGGTACTGTAATCTCTTTCCCTTTTATATATTCTTCTATAAGCACAAGATTATCATACTTCCGCGCATTTTTTATTGCAGAAACTAAACTCTTATAATCAGCAACAATAGATGTCCCTATAGTAGAACCTTCCCTAGCAGGTTTTACAACTAATGGAAAATTTAATTTTTTTTCTCTAATAAAAATTAACTCTTTTTTATTAATATCAATCTCTTCTTTAGTAAAATCTAGTATTTTAAACTCAGGCGTAGGTATACCATTGTATTGAAGTAAAAGTTTTGTAAGGTATTTGTTCATACCAATCATCGATGCCTCAACACCACATCCTGTATATTTTAACCCGATATTTTCAAGTAACATCTGCAGTTGACCATCCTCACCAAATCTTCCATGTAAAGCAATAAAAACCATATCTACTTTCTGTTTTTTTAATTTAAGCAATTGTTCAATACAATGTTCTTTTTTTATATCAACCAAAAAGACATTGAAGTCTGGCCATTTGGATAAATTATCATATACAGTACGACCTGTTTTTAAACTTATCTCTCGTTCTGACGAAAAACCACCACATAAAATTGCTATCTTTATTTTTTTCATTTTACAATTCTATCCCAACAAAAATTATTTCAGGCTGCAACTCAATGTTATATTTCTCTTTAACAACTTTAATGATATATCTAATAAGTTCTAAAAAATCTTCGCAGGTAGCATTGTTTTTATTTATAATAAAATTTGCGTGTTTTTCAGAAACACAAGCACCTCCAATTGAAAATCCTTTCAATCCTGCGGATTCAATCAACTTTGCAGCAGTAATCTCAGATTCTATACCATACGGATTTTTAAAAATACATCCAGCATTGAACGTTCCCAAAGGTTGGGTTTGTATACGTTTGAGTAAAACTTCGTTAAGTTTCTTTTTTAGTATTTCTTTATCACTTTTTTTAAGATGAAATTGAGCAGACACAATTACATACTTGTTTTCTAACCCACTACTTCTATATTGAAAATTTATTTGTTCTTTACTAAGTTTTATTATTCCTTGTTCAGGTTCATCAATTTTTACAACCTCAATTTGTTCTAAACAATCAGAAATTGAAGCAGTTTTAGTTCCTGCATTCATTATTATAGCACCGCCTACACTACCTGGAATACCAAAAAGTTCTTCTAATCCGCTTAAAGAATGTTCTACAGTTGTGTTTATTAACATAGGCAACATCACAGCTGAATAAGCAATAACTTTTTCTTCATCAATATCTATTGTAGTAAAATCTTTTTTTAATTTTATCACAATACCATCAAATCCTTTATCTGAAACTAATAAATTTGACCCTGCTCCTATTATAAACACTTTCTCATTATAAAATTTTGCAATAGATAAAACATCAATAAGTTGTTGAATATTCTCAATATAAACAAAATACTTAGCAGGCCCTCCAATTTTTAAAGTTGTATGTTTACTCAATTTTTCGCCAAAAAGAATATTTATACCATGTTTTTTTAATGTCTCAATAATGTTATTTTCCATAATACTGTACCAACTCTTCTGCAATTTTATAAACATCTCCTGCACCTAAAGTCAAAATAACACATTCTTCATTTAAATTTTTTATATAACTAATCAAACGTTCAAAATCATACATTTCAACATCATATCCTTTCTTTTTAAACTCATCATATATTAATTTTGCTGTAACACCTTTTATTGGTTGTTCATTAGCAGAATATATTTGTGTAAGAAAAATTTTATCCTTATATGAAAACGCTTTTGGAAATTCTTTATAAAGTAGTTGGGTACGTGTATATCTATGTGGTTGAAAGATAACAACTATTTTTTTGTTTTTAGTTTTAACTCTTAGTGTTTCTAAAGTATAATAAATTTCTGTTGGATGATGGCCATAATCATCATAGATGTCTATCAATTTACCATCAATGATTATTCTTCCTTTGTACTCAATCCTTCGTTTAATCCCGCTAAAACTCTCTAAAGCTGTTTTTATCTTTGTAAAGCTAAATCCACAGACAATACCAAATGTTGCTGTTGCTAACGAATTTAATACATTATGCATACCTGTCACATTTAAAGTTATCTTACCTATATTTTGACTATTTTTATAAATAACAAATTTTGAACAATCAGGTTTCAATTCTATATTTTTAGCAACAAAATCATTGTCTTTGTTTATACCATATGTAAAATATTTTCTTTTAATTTTAGTTAGTAAAGAACGAATATTTTTATCATCACCACAAAGGATACTAAAACCATAAAACGGCATAGAATTAAAATGTTGTAAAAACGCTTGTTTTAAATTGTTCATAGAACCATAATTATCCAAATGGTCATTATCAATGTTTGTACACACAACAATATATGGTGATAACCTTAAAAAAGAACCATCACTTTCGTCAGATTCCACAACTATGAATCTTCCTTTACCAATTTTTGCTGAAGAACCAATATTTTTTAGTATTCCTCCAACCACAATTGTAGGATCATATCCACATTCCTGTAAAAGAAGACCGATCATTGAAGTTGTTGTTGTTTTCCCATGTGTGCCACACACACTTATAGTGTACTTCATCCGAGCAATCTCTGCCAACATCTCAATACGAGGGATAACAGGAATATTTTTTTTCTTTGCAGTAATAATTTCTGGGTTGTTGTTTTTTATAGCAGAAGAATAAACAACTACATCCACATCTTTAACATTACTTGTTTTATGACCAATAAAAATTTTTGCTCCTAAATTTCTTAATCTCTCTATTACTGCAGAATTTTTTATATCAGAGCCTGATACTTGGTAGCCTAAATTTAATAACACTTCAGCTATACTACTCATTCCACTACCACCAATACCAACAAGATGTATTTTTTTTACTTTATTAAATATTTCTTCCATTTCTTTTTGACTCCCTTTTAACAACTGTTTTTATTCCACCACGAAGATTAAACTCAAGTTCCACATACAACCATTTCGGTTTTAATAATTTATACAAATCCTCAAAAATTTTGTTCACTGCAGATTCATGAACAATATGGACATTCCGATAACTTTGAATATAATATTTTAGCGATTTTAGTTCAACACAAAATTTGTTTGGTATATATCTTATTTTAAGTAGAGCAAAATCTGGAAGATTGTTCCATGGACATAAACATGTAAATTCTTGTGTTTCAATTTCTATTATTATATCTTTTCCTTTATATTCATATTCCATAGGGATCAATAATTCAGGCGAAATTTTATCAAACTTTACTGGTAAATTTTTTATCTTTTCATAAAACATTTCCATTTTTTTCATTAGCTTAGCACCTCAGCTACTAAAAATTTTAAATATTCGGTCTCTTTTTTCATTGGTAGATATACAGGGTGATCATTTGCTTGCCATCCATAATGTATTATAAAACCTTTTTGCCTATTTTTCAACATAGATGAAAGAACCAGTTTTTCCATATCATATAATGTAATATGTCTACTACAGACAGAAAAAGCTAATATTCCATTATCTGCTAACATGTTCATAATTTGAGATAACAAAATTTCGTATTTCTTTTTTGCAGGTTTAATATCTTTATCTGATCTCGTGTATGAAGGTGGATCAAAAATTATCAGATCATATTTTGTTTTATTGTTTTTAATAAAATCTTCTATTTTCGTATTAACAAACTCAACATCTGCTTTATTTAACTTAGCATTCTCTTTCGCAAGATCTATTGCATACGATGATGAATCCACACCAACAACATTTTTACTACCTGACAAAGCACAAAGTATACTAAACGAACCTGTATAACAACACAAATCTAATACATTTTTGTGCTTAGCAATAGTTGAAATATATTTTCTATTATCCAACTGATCGTAATAAAAACCTGTTTTTTGACCATTTAAAATATCAACAACAAATTTTGCACCTAAATGATAAATAACAGTTATAAGTTCTTTTGTTGCTCTATTTTTTGTATAAACTATTTCTTTATTCTTTGGAGCAACTTCAAGTTCTCGTTGATAAATGTCGTTGTTTACAACTATAATTTCTGGATTAAACATATCTAATATACTTTGTATTATTTCGTTCTTGAATAATTCCATTGCGTAAGAAAAAAATTGTATCACAAAAATATCGTTATATCTGTCTATCACTACACCTGGTAAAAAATCACTCTCGCCGTATAATAATCTACAATACCTAATGTCTATTCCATATTTTTTTCTTCTTTCAGTAGCATTTTTTATTTTTTTATAAAAAAAATTTTTATCAATTTCTATTTCTTTTTCTGTCGTAAGAACACGAACAGAAATTAACGAGTGTGGGTTATACACCCCTTTACACAAAAATTTGTCTTTAAGATCATATACTTCAACATACGATATTTTTTTTGGCAAATTTTTATGTTCTATTTCATTAGAAAAAATCCATAAATATCCATTTTTGATTCTATTTTTAAATTGCTTAGAAGTTTTAATTTTTAAAGGTTCTATACTATTCATACATAAGTCTAAATTCTGCAAACAACAGATCAATTTTGTTATTTAAAAAACTAAAAGCATTGCCTTTATTTATTGCAATCTCAATATAACCAAAAGAGTTAACATAAGCTACTAATTGCTTCTCTTTAACATCTGTATAACATTTTTTCAGTTTTATCTTAAACCATTGCTGACCTCTATACCAAACTGTAATACAATACTTATCAAGTTTGTTTTTATCTAACTTTTCTTCAGATATAGAAGTAACAATATTACCAAAACTATCACTAAAAAGATATTTACCTACAACAACTTTTTTATTACCAACTTTTTTTATTTGACTATCAACACTTTGCAATTTTACGATTTTAGTTTTCTCAAACTCTTCACAAATTTTATTAATAGAAATTCCTTTAGATAAATAAGCACTTACAGGAGAAAATATGTCTCTACCATGAAAAGTATTACTTATTTTCTGTAAGAAAAAATTTTGGTTTACAACTTTATACACAAAATATTTTTTCTCATTATTTATAACTTCTGTTATCAATCCATTATTGGGGACAAGAAATATATAAGAATTTGTCTTAACCAAAAGTATTTCCCTATCACTTCCTACACCAGGGTCAACAACACAAACAAAAATACTTTTTTTAGGAAAATATTTATAAGATTTAGCAAGTATAATAGACGCCTGTAAAACATTTTGTGGTGTTATGTTATGACAAAGATCAATTATTTCTACATTAGGATTTATATTTTTGATAACTCCCTTCATTTGGCCAACATAAAAATCGTTATTGAAATCAGTTAATAACACTATAAATCTTTTCATTTTATATAATATACTGTCCTATGCAGTTGTGGAATAATATGTATTGATAGTACATGTTTTTTTGCAAATTCAAAAATTTTAGTCAAGTTGAAAAACAATTTTTTATTCTTTTTCTTAAACCCAACAGTTTCTGGTTGTAATATTAAAACTTTAGGTTTCGTTTTTATTAAAAACTGACAAATTTTTTTTAATGTAGAATTTTTATACAATTTTTTTCCACAAACAACTATTTTTATAAAAAATTCTTTTTCTTTCTTTTTACATAAATTAACAATTTTTTGCGCTTCTATTAATACATTTTTTTTATTTAAATCATCATCAGGAATTTTAAGATTAACAGCACATACATCAATTAAATCCACAACATCCTTAAATTGTTTAACTAAAGAAGCATTTGTTTCAAGGTAAATTTTGATTTTACATTTCTCTTTAATTTTTTTTACAAATTGGGACAAATCCTTTTGCAACAAAGGTTCCCCACCTGTCAAACTTATAAACTCAGGTTTATATTTTTTAATATACCTTAATACTTCTTTAACAACAGTTTCGGTATCAACTTTATCTCTCCTTAAGATTTTCTTTGCATATTTTGTGTCACAATAATAACAATTAAGATTACATCCTGCAAATCTAATAAACAATGTTGGCGAGCCTATATATAGGCCTTCAGCTTGGTACGAAAAGAAAACTTCTTTGATATTCATTATTTTTTAACTAAAGGATCATCAAAACCTGCTTTTTTAAATCCCAACTTTCGAAATTTACAAGAATCACATACCCCACAAGGTGTTTTACCACCTTTATAACAACTCCAGGTGTTTTCTAACGGAACATTTAAACTAACCGCTAATTTAACAATCTGTTCTTTTGACAAATTTATTAATGGAGCAATAATTTTAATTTTTTTTCCTTTCACACCTTTTTTTGTCCCTACACTAACCATTTTTTGGAAAGTTTCTACAAACTCTTGTCTACAATCTGGATAGCCAGAAAAATCAACCTGGTTTGCTCCATAAAAAATATAGTTTGCACCTATTACCTCAGCTAAAGAAGTAGCAAATGACAAAAATATAATATTCCTTGCTGGGACATAAGTTGAAGGTATAACATTTTTTTGTTTTTTTGTCGGTAATTTCAATTTTTTATCTAGTAAAGAACTTCCTTTCCATGGTAAAGAAAATTTTACGATATAATAATTTAATCCTAATCTTTCAGCAATTTTTTTTGCACAATAAATTTCTTTTTTATGTCTTTGTCCATAATCAAATATAAGACAAACTGGTTTATATCCATGTTTAATTACATAATACAATGTAGTAGTAGAATCTAATCCTCCAGAAAGTAAAACAACACATTTTTTATTCTTCTTCATAACTTGCATATTGAAATAGTGTTTCCCACACAATAACTTTTATCTTTGTTACATTTTTTTGACGAAGTCTTTCTTTTAATTTCCAATAGATATACTTGGCAATATTTTCAGCAGTAGGTTGAACAGTTTTAAAAAACAATATATCGTTTAAATATTTATGGTCTAAAGAAGATAAAACTTTGTTTAAAATATTTTTTAGTTTAACAAAATCTATCACCATTTGTTGTTCGTTCAATTTTGTAGAAGAAACAATAACCCCTACTTTCCAATTGTGTCCATGTAAATTTTCACATTTACCTTTATATAATTTTAACCGATGTGCAGCTGAAAAATTGCTTTCTACATAAACTTCAAACTTGTTCATTTTATTTTTATTCAATTCTAACTTTTTTAACATACTTTATTTCTCGTTCTAACAACAATGAACCTATTTTTTTAAAACTACCAGGATCGTCTGATACAAAAAATTGATATTCAGGTTTTGCAGCACTCATTCTCTTTAATCCATTTTGTTCAATAACTCTTTTAACTTCTTTAGCTGTTTCTACTGACGAATCGACAATAGTAACTTCTTCTCCTATAATATCTTGAATTATATTTTTTATTGCAGGATAATGTGTACAACCTAAAACTAACACATCAATACCATACTTCTTTAAAGGTGCAAGATATTCAACAGATAATTGTCTCAAAATATTCTCATGATTAACTGTTTGGTAAAAATCATTGTTTACAGAACGAATTTTATCAACCCATCCTTCTTCTATTAAAGGGACAAATAAAGGTGTGGGTTGACAATATACTTTTGCTTTCTTACAAATTTTTTTTATTGCTTTTACATAAGACATACTTTTTATTGTTGCCTTTGTTCCAATAACTCCAATTTTATAATTTTTCGTATATTCAACTGCAGCTCTTGCACCAGGTGTTACTACTTCTATTATTTTAAGATTCTTGAACATTTTTTTTAATGTAGGGATAGCATATGAAGATGAAGTATTACATGCAACAACTAAAAGTTTTATTTTAAACTGCAACAAAAATTTAGTATTTTGTATAGAATATTTAATTATTGTTTCTTTTGATTTATTACCATAAGGTACTCTTGCTGTATCACCAAAATATACTATATCTTCGTTTGGTAACAAATCTATAATCGCTTTCGTAACTGTCAACCCACCAATACCTGAATCAAATATACCTATAGGTTTATCATTCATTGTTTTCATAATATTTTTTGATTGCAGCAGTTATACCAGTTGCAATTAAATTTTGAAAATCTTCCCGGTTCAATTTTAGTTCTTCAACAGGATTTGAAATAAAACCACATTCAATTAACACAGCAGGCATTTGCGCACCTCGTAAAACATAAAATCCTGCTTGTTTAACCCCACGATAATTTTGCTGTGTTCTATTTGTAACTTCTTTTCCAATCAAACTACAGAGTTTTGATGATTCATTTATAAATTCATTGACTATCATTGACCATAAAAGTTTTTGTAATTTTGTAAGTTCTTCAGTTTGTTTTTCAAACCGTACAACTTCGTTTTCAAGTTTTTCAGTAGCGACAGCGTCAGGATCTGTTGCTTTTTCTGAAAGAAAATATACTTCAAATCCATGGTCAGTACCAGTAGGTTTTTCCGAAGCGTTACAGTGTATTGAAATAAAAAGGTCAGCATTGTGTTTGTTAGCAAACTCTGTTCTTTTTACCAATGGTATAAAAACATCAGTTTCTCGTGTAAGTAACACATCAAACCCTTCTTCTATTAGTTTTTGTTTAACCAACATTGATATTTTAAGATTAACATCTTTCTCCTTTGTTCCATATTTCCCAACAGCACCTGTATCTTCCCCCCCATGGCCAGGATCTATTACTATCAAACGATTTGTTTTTTTATTAATATTTTCAGACTTTATAATAACAGGTGTAGGTGTTGAAATAAAACTTTGTTGTGAAAAAATTTTTTGTTCTTGTTGTTCCTCCGATCTTTTTATATGTAACAAAATTTTAGTTTTGTTTTCTTCTTTTTTTATATCAACTTTTTGTAATTCTTCAGACAAAAAAATTTCTGAGACCACATTACCATTTTGCTGATAAAGAACAATTTTAGATATTATCCCATTATCAATTTTAAACTCTTTTGGTTGTATTTTAGCAGAAAAGAAAGTTAAGACTATTTTTTTAGTATCAACAACATAATTATATTGAGTCCCAAATGGATACTTAAACTCAATCTTTCCTTCATTTTTACTAACATAGTAGTTAACACTTATTGTATCTTTCCAGTTTATTAACAACAATCCCTCTTGTTGTCTATATTCCATATCTGCATTTACAACATTTATAAACTCAGAATTATTCAGAATTGAAATAGGTACAAAAGTTCTATTTTTTATATTTAGAACATTACTGTTTAAAAATCCTTTTTTATTATTAGAATAAATAAAATAATTTTTGTCAAAGAAAAAATATATTTTCTCTCCTCTACAATTAAAACTTACATATTTCCCTACTGGATAATAAGTCACAGTAGCAGAAAAAATTTTTGTCAAATCTTTTAACAAAATATATTTTTCTTGTTGACCGTCAACATAATATATTGGTAATTCAAAGGTTTTCTCTGCATTTACAATAACTTGGATACTAGTAAAAAAACTAAATTTGGAGTTTGAAGTAAACAAATAATTAACAAACAGAATATTTAAAAAGTACAAAATCAATTTCCTTGTATTTTTACTGGTAACCATATTGTAAATTTTGCTCCTTTATTCTTTCCTTCAGAATATACTGTAATCTTTCCTTTGTGATGTAAAACAATATCTTTTGTTATAGCTAATCCCACGCCTGCAAACTTGTTTTTATCTTTAGTTGTAAAAAATGGTTCAAAAATAAGCTCTATATTTTCTTTTTCAATCCCACAACCTGTATCTTGTATTTCTACACAAACATAATCATTATTTTCGTCTTTAGTTAAAAATGTTCTTATTTGTAAAATTTTATTATCTGTATTCCCCATTGCTTGAATAGCATTATTTATAATATTAAGCAAAGCCTGTTGTATATGTGGTATAGAGATTTTTATTTTAGGCAAATTTTCAGAATATAAAGTTACAACCTTAACATTTTGTGCTTTAAGTTCACTATCTGCAATAAACAACACGTTATCAATTACTTCTTTAATATCTGCTTCTTTATATTCATACTCTTTTTGTCTTGAGAATTGCAACAATCTTGACACACTTTCTCGACATCTTATTGCTGCTTGTTCAATTTTCTCTACATATTTTTTCAATGGTGAATCTGCAGGTATTTTTTCGTTTAATATTTGTGCCATACCAAATATACCAACTAATGGATTATTAAGTTCATGTGCAATACCACCTGCAAGCTGACCTATGTTAGAAAGACGGTCCATCTGGATAATTTGTGATTGTAAATTTTTCAAATCTTTCACCATACGATTAAATGTGTTGAAAACAATATCAAACTCATCTCCAGTTTGATATTTTATCTCTTTATAATCCCCTTTTGCCAACATAGAAGTATGTTCCGCAATAGTTGTTAGTGGAACAATAAGAGAACGATAAATTTTTATTCCATAGATTGTGGAAAAAGTTATAGCTAAAATTATAACTATTACAGAGATTATCCCACTTATAAGATTTACCATCAATATTAAATTTTGCACTTTTTTTTCTTCTTTATCACAGTTTGATATATACTTCGTTATTTGTGTTATCAAACTTTCATATGTTGGGAAAAATTTTTGTAATACTAATGAAAATCTTTGTTCTTTTACTTTTTGATTAAAAACTTCTTCTGAGATACTGATAAGTTGAGTATATTTTTGTTGTATAACTTTCTTTTCTTCAGATTCTGGTAATAGATTTATCAATTGTAAAGTTCTCGTTGTAATCAAAAAAAAGTTTTCACGTTCTTTTTCCTCACTAATCAAAACATAATAATCTAGGTGAAGCCTTTGAGAAGTTATCTGTTGAAGTATGTTATGTAATAAACTAATTTTGTCTCTAATTATTACATATCTTGTAAAATATTCTCGTTGTATAAACATACTTGCTATTAAACAAACAGAAAGCAAAATTAATAAAACAACAAAAAAAGAAAATATGTTGATAATCTTATTTTTTATAGTCATATTTTTAAACAAAAAGGAGAGTGTTATACCCTGGATATTATTATTTCGATTCTACGATTTTTAGCTCTATTTTCTTCGGTATCATTTGGTACAACAGGTCTGTATTCTCCATACCCTACAACAGCAAACCGTTCTGGTGGCAAACCTTTTTCTTTAACGAAATAATTTAACACAGAGATAGCACGTGCTATAGATAGTTCCATATTGTTAGCATACTCTTTTGTTTTTATTGGAACATTATCCGTATGTCCTTCGATAATAATTCTACTTTCTTGTGGCAATGTTGATATTAGTTCAGCTAAATCGTTTAATACTTCTTTTGCCTGTTGATCTAACTCAGCGCTACCAGAAGCAAATAACACAGCTCGTTCAGTAAATACAACCCTAATTTTTTGTGCTGTAATAGAAACTTGTGCAGTATCGGTTAACCCTTTTTTCTGCATATATTCTCTTAGTTTTTGTGCAAACTCTGCCTCTTTTTCTTTTTTCATCAATTCTAATCTTGATTTAAAATCAAGATTAGCAAGTTGTGCTTGTATACGATTCATTAACCGTTCATAATCAATATCGTTTAAATAGTAGGTATATGCATATAATAAAAAGAAGAAAATCATAAGAAATGTCATTAAATTCCCATATGGTGTCACCCAACTATCAACATCTATCTTATAAGTATCTTCTTCTTGAACTTTTTTGGTATTATCTTTAGCCATATAGTTAAACAGTTTAATTTTTATTTAATAATTTTTATTTCAATTCTACGATTTTTAGCTCTGTTTTCTTCAGTATCATTTGGTGCAATAGGTCTATATTCTCCATATCCTACACATGAAATTCGTCTTTCATTAATACCTTCATATGTTATAAGATAATCTCTTACTGCAAACGCTCTTGCAGCGGATAGTTCCCAATTGGATTTATATTTCCCACCGTATATTGGCAAATTATCCGTATGCCCCTCTACTACTATATCGTTATTCATCAATTTTAAACTTTGAGCAACTTCGTGTAAGACAGCCTTTGCTTCATCCTTAAGTTCTGCTTTTCCTAAATCGAACAACACTGGTGAAGGTAAGTTAATCACAATCTCTTCTTCTTTTACTTCTATGGTAGCAATCTTTCCTAATTTTTTCTTAAGCTCATCAGTTTCTTGTTCAACAACTTGTTGTTGTGTAATCTCAGTTTTTTTCCCAAGATTAGATAACGCGTTCATAAGTTGTTCCCTTTTTGTCGCGGAAAGACGTGTAAATGCAAATAAGATCAAAAAAAATAAAGTAAGGTTAGTAGACATATCAGAATAAACAGTCCGCCAAATATTTAACCCTTCTTTAATTTCTTCACTTTCTGTAATCTCTTTAGTTTCTTCTTCGTGTATTTCTACACGATTCTCTTCATTATTTTTATTATTCATAAAATTATTATCTCTTCTTCTGTCTCATTTTGTATGCTAAAAATGCTTGTAATCTTCTTGATACAACAGATGGTATCTCACCTGCTTGTATTGCTAATATACCCTCAATAGCAACTTCTTTCAACAAAAGTTCTTCTTCAGTATAAGCTGCAAGTTTGTTAGCTATCGGTAAAAAAATAAAATTTGTGCCAAATATTCCATAAAATGTTGTTATAACCGCAACTGCCATTGAAGAACCTATTGCTTCAGGATTAGTAAGATTTTTAAGAACACCAACAACACCTATTAATGTACCTAACAATCCAAATACAGGTGCATATGCACCCATACTACGGAATACTGCTTGAACTTGTTGGTGTCTCCGTCGTATAAAAGTTATCTCTTTGATAAGATTTTCCCGTACAATTTCAGGTGGTAACCCATCAAGAACCATCTGTAACCCATCTACTAAAAAATGATCCTTTATTTTAGGAAGTTCATCTTGTAAAGAATCTATTCCCCCACGTTTTGCTTGTTCAGCAAGATCTACAATTAACCGTATGTACCGTTCAGCAGTCCATCTTCTTTGCGGAAATAAAGCTAACATCATAGCTGCAGGTACACGTTTTAATACTCGATATGGATAAGTTAAAAATGTTGATGCAAGTGTACCACCTAAAACAAGAACTAAAGATGGGAAATTATAAATCATATTAACCAGCCCACCAGCTTGCAAAGTATAATAAACCGCTCCTATTCCTAATACTAATCCTACAATAGTCATCAGGTCCATAATACTTTACTCCTTTCTTATTACTTATTTTTTTCTTCAACAATTTCTGGTTCGATAGTCATACTTTTTTGTTTTTCAATCTGTTCTTTAACAAATTTACTTCTATCAATTGATATTTCTCCAGCATTTAACAAATCACGTACTACGCCAACTAACTTTTTCTGTTCATCTTTAATAACTTTCTCCCCTATCTCTCCTAACAAATCCATTTGTTCAGCTAACATTGCACGACCACCTTCTGTTAAACAATCCATAACTTTATTTTTGATCTCTTCAGGAGCACCTTTTAACATAATTGCTAATGACAAACCACGACGTTGTGCTTCACGCAAAATTTTCTGCAATGTAGCTTTATCAAGAAAAAGTATATCTTCAAACAAGAAAATTTTTTGTCTCAACTTTTCCGCTAAAACAGGGTCTTGTAAAGATAATGTATGTAGTATATCCTGTTGTACTTCTTTATCAGCTTTATCTAATAAAGACAAGAAATAATCTTCACCACCTATACAATAATCAATTCTTGATTTTATATTTTCTTCTATTTCTTTAACTTCTTGTGGATCCGGCATTTTTACAGAAGCTAATTCTAAAGCAACTTTTGCCTGTGTTTTGTTGTCTAACATTGACATAAAATCAGCAACTAAATCTGATGGTAGATAACTTAATATTAAAGCGATAACAGATGGAGGTTCATCTTTTATAAGATACCATAAATTTTTTAAATTATCTTTGTTAATAAAATCAAAATGTTTCCTTGGCGTTTTTTCTTCTTTTTTACCTCCTATTGTAAGTTCCATTGTACTACCAGCAGGTGTCCCAGCAGGAAGACCTAAAGGTTCTAAACCTGGTAGAAACCCTGTTTGTGTTTGTCCAGAAACTTCAGTTTTCTCTGTAGCTCTTAACCTTGCATCAGCTTCTATTCGTAACTGAACAGCTTTAACTATAGTTTTAAAGAAATGTGTCATTGGTCCAAACAAAAACAATGCTATCACCAAAATTATTAAAGGAAGGTATAAATGTGGCAAAGCTTGTTCTAATATCATCTGCCATGTTGGTACAGTTTGAAATTTAATTTTTGTTACATTTACAACATCACCTCGTGCAAGATTTAATCCTAACAGTGTTGACAATTCTGTTTTAATTCTATTAATTATTTCATCTTTAGTTGTAACATCTACCGCTACATTTATTATAATTTTATCAATCACAAGTTGCATTGGAAGGTTAGTTGCAGGATTTGTAACAGGCAAGTAAGAATATGTTACCCCTGGAAGATATTCTTCTTCTCTAATATACGCTCCCGGATACAACTGTTGTGAGAGATCAATACTACTTGCAGGTGTTTGTTCTGGTGTTTTTATTTCAATATTAACTAAAACAACAAAATTTTTGTTACCCAAAATTTTTTGTATTATTTCTTCACTGCGAGTCTGTATAGATTTTTCAAGATTAATTTTTTCTTCGGTTAAAGTCAATGAGAACAATACTGAAGAAAAAATTGTGAAAATTGCTATCAAAAAAATGATTTCGTTTATTATTCTTTTCATCATATTTTTATTACATTTTTTTGAAATCTAATTCAACACTTGTCTCATATAAATTCTACTATCACTTGATTTGATAAAAATTTATATTCTGGAGCAATTTTTATCCTATTCACTTCTTTAACTAATTTTCTCTCATTAACCAATTTTTTTATTTGGTACTCATATCTCTCTAACACCTCTTGTGTTAGTTCTATCCCTTCTTCTGTTCTCAATGCTAACATCACTCGTTCTTTCAATGCTGTGTTTTCATCTATCAATTCTTTTTCATAAAAAAATCTTTTATTTACATATTCTTCTATTGACGAAACATTTTTTATTCTATACTTATTAAAAAACATTACCGATGATGGACCAAAACTTATATATTCTTTATATCTCCAATAATTAAGGTTGTGTAAACATTCATATCCTTTTTTTGCAAAATTTGATATTTCATATCTGTTATACATATTTTTTTGCAATAGTTCAACTATTAATTCATACATTTCGGCTTGTAAATCAGGATCAATTTCAACACCAGCCATAAAAAATTGAGTCCCTTCTTCTATCGTCAAAGCGTAACATGAAACATGTGTTGGAGAACAAGATATTGTTTGAAGAACGTCGTATTCTACATCTTTAACTTGTTGTGTAGGAGAACCAAAAATTAAATCAAAATTATAGTTTTTAATTCCTAATCTTTTTAAAATTTCTATAGTTTTATAGACATCATCTACTGTATGACACCTACCAAGAATTTTAAGAATGTTATTATCAAAACTCTGCACTCCTAAGCTTAATCTCAAATTCGTATAGTCAAAGGATTCTTTTATCAAACTTATTTTTTCCTCATCAATACTTTCAGGGTTAAGTTCAACAGTAGCTTCTTTCAAATAAGATAAATCAAAACAATTTGTCAAAATTTTAAAAAGAGTTTTAATTTGTTTGATATTCAAAACAGATGGTGTCCCACCTCCTATGTAAAGTGTAGAAATCATATAATTAAAATCAGAGTTGTTTAAAAATTGAACAATTTCCTCTTCCAATGCAATTAAAAACAAATTAACAAAATTTTCTTTGTATTCAACTGAATAAAAATCACAATAATTACATTTTTTTCTACAAAACGGTATGTGTATATATAAACCACAAGACTTTTTATTCATGATTGGCTATATGTTGTAGAAATTTTTCAACTTCTTTTATTTCTACATCTGTATTTATACAGGGTTTATCAACAATTATATTTGGTATAGCAATGACATTGTAAATATTTACATTCTTAATTCCCGCAACAAGTTCTGGTTTACATGCAACTGCTATAACAAGTTCTGGTTGTACTTGTTCAACAAACATTTTTGCAATTTGTCCACCAGTTGCAACTTTAATAACTAAATTATATTTTTTACCAAGCTGAAGTATATCTTTTATTTTACATTTTCCACATTGCTGACAGTTTTCTATTGAATCAATTATGTTTTTATCACAACTAAAATATTGTAAACATTTTGGTAACAAAAATAAAATTTTAGCAGGTTTTTTCTTTAAATTTTTCAAAACAAAACTGTTGTTTTTATTAATAACAAAACCAAGTAGTTTTATCGCCAATTTTTCAGGAAGAACTTGTGCTAATGAAATAGTTAACATTAGTATTTTTTTGTATATTTTATTTCTCATAGAAACCTGTCAAAAAGTTTTATCCTATACCCACATACAAACTGTTCTGCTGTAAGCACATTTCTGTTTTCTGGTTGAATTTTTAAAATTGCTATTAATGTATTTTTACCACAACAAACAACGATTTCCTTTTTATCTATTGCTATGATACTACCAGAAGGTTTATCTTGTATTAACGAAATTTTTGTTTGTCCAAGTTCAACTATTTTAGTTTGTAAGACCTTAACATTTATTGTTTTCCCTGATGAAAGACACAACCTTGAGGATGCTTTAGGCCAATGTACAAACGCACGTACTAGATTATGTATTTCATAAGAAGTTTTATCCCATGATATTTGTGCATATTCTTTCTTAATTAAAGGGGCATATGTAGGTATACCTTGTTGCTTTATTCTTACTATATCACCTTTCATTATTTTTTCTATCACATCTTCTAATAAAACACAACCTAATTTCACTAATTTTTCAGACAATGAATAATAATCATCATTTTCTTCAACATCTATTTTTTCCTGAACAAAAATATCTCCTGTATCCATTCCTTCATCAATCCAAAAAATTGTGACACCAGTTTCTTTTTCTCCGTTTAACAAAGTCCATTGTATAGGTGCAGCACCACGATATTTTGGTAATAAAGAAAAATGTATGTTCAACATACTAATTTTATGTAAATCTATGATATCTTTAGGTATTATTTTACCAAAACTCACTACGATACTTAATTCAGGCGAGAAATTTTTTATTGTTTCACAAGACATTTCTTTCTCTGTTAAAACATTTATATTATATTCCTGTGCAAGAAGTTTAACTGGTGTAGGCAAAACTTTAAGTCCACGTCCTTGAGGTTTATCAGAAGATGTTATTACTGCAGAAATTTTCAATTTTTTATTAATCAACAATTTCAGAAAAGGGATAGATAGCTCAGAACTACCCCAAAAAAGTATATTCATCTTAAAATTTGTATTTTCCTATACGGAACATAAAATAAAATTTTATTTGTTTCTCCAAACTCATTCTTTTAACAAAAACAATACCGTTAATATGATCAATCTCATGCTGTAATACACGTGCAAGCAACCCTTCAGCAATAATCCTTTGTCTTTTCCCATTTATATCATAATATTCGACTTCTACAGATAAAGATCTTACTACTTTTTCAAAAAATCCTGGGAAAGACAAACAGCCTTCCTCAGCAACCTGTTTTTTCTTACTATAATTTACAATTTGAGGATTAATTAACGCTATAGGCAAAACTTTTTTTTCTTCTTTTGATGAAACATCTACTACGACAATCCTTTTATTTATCCCAACTTGATTAGCAGCAAGGCCAATACCATTATAAGCATACATTGTTTCAAACATATCTCTTACAATATATTTAAGGTCTGAATCAAAATTTTCTACTGGTTGCAACTTTTGCGATAATATATCTGAAGGATATTTAATTATTTTCAATACACTCATAATGTTACAGAATTAATCCAATCAAGATATTCTTTATTCCCATTTTTTATATCTACAGAGATAACTTCTGGTACTTTATACGGATGAACTTTTTTTATTTCTTGAAGAAGTTTTTTGAACAACACTTTTTTTGTTTTTATTATTAACAACGATTCTTTATCCACACAGATTTTATTTTCCCACCAATAATACGAATCAATATTTTTTATTTCATTAACACATGCCACAAGTTTTTTTGTTAGTAATATATTTATAATTTTTTTAGTTTCTCTTTTTGGTGTTGTTACGAACACAATGATATATTTCATTCTTTTATCCATTGGTTAAGCTTTGAAGAATATTCGTTCACTAATTTTACAGAATCTTTTTCTTTTTGTGTTTCAACATATAAATGTACGAATGTTTCATCAGGATCTGGTAATACTAAAACCCAATCTGTATCATTTATCCAAATCTTTACACCGTCAATAAGTTCTAACTTTTGTTTAGTATGTTGTTCTATTAATTTTCTTATAACATAACCTTTTTTCTCCCAGCTACATGGTATACGCAAATGTTCTACATTGAAATCAGGTATTTCTCGTTTTATACGAGATATTTTTGTTTCTTGTTGAGATAACATTTCTATTATTTTCCCTATAGCGAACATACCGTCAAACGCAGGTTGAAACTCTGGGAATATATACCCACCTAAACCATCTGTGACAAACTTTACCTCTGACTTTTGAGCTTCTTCTCTAAGATATCTTGGTAAAGTTTTACTCCAAACAACTTCAACATTTTTATGTGTCATTTTAACAACTTCTTTTACAACATTTGACATGTAAACAGGAACAACAATCTTACATTTTTCTTCTTTAACAGAATTTAGTTGTAAAAGCAAAACTATCATAGATGACAATTGTGACTCAAGAATTTTACCTTTATCATCAACAATATAAATTCTTTCAGCACTGTTGTCCAACATAAAACCAACATCAGCATCTAAAGTTGTTACAATATTTGAAAGTTGTTCTAATGCATATTGAAGTTGATTCTCAGAACGTACTATTTTTGAACTGTCTACAAATGCATTTAATGAAACAACTTCTATCCCGAGCTCACCTAAAATAGAAGGAAAAATATTTACTGCAGTCGAATACGAATAATCTATAACAACTTTAAGTTTTGCTTTTTTAATAGTATCAATATCAAGCGATTTTAAATATCCGTCACGATAATACTCGTATGCTCTTGGTGGTAAGACAATTTCACCAACTTCTTCAAGAGAAGCACGTGGGAAATCTTCTCGTAAAAACAACTGTTCAATACTTTTTTCTTGAGCAACAGATATATCATTGCCGTTTTTATCAAAAAATTTTATTTCAATAACATTAGGGTTTGAAGGTGACAGTCTTACATGTAAGCCACCATCAACATTCTCTTTTGCAACTTCATATCTTACAACAGGTATAGGCGCAGCTCGTAAATCCCCTACCTTAACCCCGCTTGAAAGTAAACCTGAGATCATACTACGTTTTATCATTCGAGAAGCTTTATGTGCATCACGGGAGGTTATTACAGTTTTCCCTTTTCCTAATAAACTACCAAACGCTGCTCCTAATTTACAAGCGAATTCAGGCGATATTTCAGAATTTAACAATCCTGACACACCAGTTGAACCAAACAATATTCGTGACCATTTTTCTTGCCAAATCAAACTTGTTGAAACAGTTGCTCCTTCTTCAACAATTTTTTTTGGCCAAATTTTAACATTCGCTTTTATATGTGCACCATCTTGAATCACACATTCTTCACCAATAACACTATTAACTTCAATTACAACATTATCTCCGATTTTATTGCTATCAGCTACAATACTTTCTTTTATAGATGTCTGTTTACCTATGTACACATTATTCATAATAACACTTCCAAAAATCACAGCACCGTCTTCTATCACACAATTGTCTCCAATAACTGAACGGTTAATATTAACATTATTACCAATTTTTGTATTTTTTCCAATAATTACAAAATTGTCACATTTAAAATTTTCTCCAACCGTTGTATTTTCACCAACAATGATTCTATTCCCATTATAATCCACATACTTACCTTCTATATACAAATCTACTTTTTTCTCTAAAACATCATAATGGCAAAACCTATACTCTTGCAAAGTACCAACATCTTTCCAATACCCTTCTAACACACAAGCATAAATTGGTAAATTTTCTACAAGAAGTTTAGGGAACAAATCTTTTGAAAAATCATAAAAAGTTTTTTGTGGTATATAATCAAAAATTTTCTTGTTCAAAATATATATCCCAGTGTTTACTTTATCTGAAAAAACTTCACTCCATGTTGGTTTTTCCAAAAATTTTTTTATTCTAAAATCTTCATCATAAATAACAATACCGTATCCCAACGGATTTTCAACACTTGTTAAACCTATAGTTACTAATGAATTTTTTTTAGTATGAAAATCTATCATTCTTTTCAAATCAAAGTCTGTAATTATATCAGCTGAAATAACAATAAAATTCTCATCTTTAATATATTCTCTTGCAAAACCGACTGCTCCACATGTACCATAATCTCCATCAGGTAATAAATATTTTATTTTTACTCCAAACTTCTCACCATTGCCAAAATATTTTGTTATATATTCATGTTGATAAAACAACAAAACTATAAGTTCTTCTACACCATATTTTTTTAACAATCTAACGACATGTTCCATCATAGGTTTGTTTGCAACAGGTACCATTGGTTTTGGTATAATACTAGTTAAAGGACGTAATCTTGTACCGAACCCACCTGCCATTATTACTGCTTGCATAAACTTTCTCCCCTTTTTGTTGAAATTTTCTGTTTATTTATATAAAATAAAATCTACTAAATCAAGCATAAGAAAAACTATAGAAATGAAAAAATTAAAAAAATCCGTTATTTTTCTACTTGTCGTTTTATTCGTACTTTTTCTATTATACACTCTAAAACTTATTGCAGAATTACCTTCAGAAGAAGAACTAAAAAATTTTACTCCAGTTTTATCAACAAAAATTCTTGACCGTAATAACGAACTTATCACAGAACTGTTCACTGAGAAACGTACGTGGGTTGAATTCAAGGATATACCTAATTATGTCAAACTTGCAGTGTTAGCGATAGAAGATCATACTTTTTATCATCACTGGGGGATAAATCCAAAAAGAATACTAAAAGCTGCGATTGACAATATACTTAGACGAAAAGTTGTTACAGGTGGGTCAACAATAACTCAACAACTTGCCAAAATCTCGTTTCTTACACAAAAACGTACTATAACACGTAAACTTAAAGAATTTTTTTTAGCAATAAAGTTAGAACATAACTTATCAAAAAACGAAATTTTAGAAATGTATTTAAACCAAGTATATTTTGGCAATGGAGCTTACGGGATACAACAAGCAGCAAGGATTTATTTCTCAAAAAATGTTTCAGAACTAACCTTGTCAGAATCTGCGATGCTTGCAGGACTTATTAGATCACCATCTTATTATTCACCAATAAAAAACTATGACCGTGCAATAAAACGAAGAAATCTTGTATTGAAAAGAATGTTGAAGCTAGGGTATATCACTAAAAAGGAATACGAAGAAGCAATTTCTGAACCTTTAATCACAGGTTATTACAGAATTCCCACTGCAACAGCTTCTTACTTCATTGACTACATTCGTGAACAATTAGAAACAGAAATTCCTTCCGAAATTCTTTACACAGGTGGTTTAACTATAAAAACTACACTTGATTTAAATCTACAAAAACATGCAGAAACTATTTTGGAACAACATCTTTCTAACATTGACAAACTAACAAAATCTACTGAATCAGTACAAGCAGCTTTAATTTCAATAGAAGTTAAAACAGGACAAATTTTAACAATGGTTGGAGGAAGGGATTATAAGAAAACACAATTTAACCGTGTAACACAAGCTTTACGTCAACCAGGTTCTGCTTTTAAACCAATCATATTTCTTGCAGCATTAGAAAATGGTTATACACCTGTTTCTATTATAGAAGATACACCATTAGTATTTTACAATAATGGTTTTGACTGGGAACTATTAGCTATAACTACCAACTACACACAAATTGATTTTACAAAACTTAAAAAACTTGGTATTTCAAATTACGAAGAATTCGTCTCAAAATTAGATAAATTAAAAGAAAAAAATAAAATTTGGATCCCAGAAAATTATAAAAATCAATATCATGGTAAAGTAACTCTTCGTCGTGCATTAGAATATTCTTTAAACTCTTGTGCAATAAGGTTAACAATGGAATTAGGACCTAATTTGATAATAGATTATGCTAAAAAATTGGGTATTACGACACCACTTACAAATACTTATTCTTTAGCACTTGGTGCATCAGAAGTTATCCCGATAGAACTTGTTACTGTGTTTAACGTTTTTGCAAACAGTGGTATAAAAGTTGAACCATATGGAATTTTGGAAATAAGAGACAAATTCGGCAATTTATTAAAATCCTATACTCCAAAAGAAACTATAGTTATTTCTGCAGAAAGTGCTTATTTAATAACAAACTTACTTAAAGGTGTAGTGAAAAACGGTACCGGTAGATACGCACTTAACTTAGGTAAAATATGTGCTGGTAAAACTGGTACTACTAACAACTGTACAGATGCATGGTTTATAGGATATACACCGGATATAATTTGTGGTGTATGGGTTGGTTTTGATATAAAAAAATCCTTAGGGAAAGATGCAACCGGTGGTAAAATTGCATGTCCCATTTGGACAGATTACATGAAAGTTGCCACAGCGTCTTTACCAAACAAAGATTTTAACAAACCTGAAAATATTGTAGAAGTTTTAGTAGATTATAATACCGGATTACTTGCAGGACCTTATTCAAAAAAAGTCTATAAAGAAGCATTTTTAAAAGGTACTGAACCACAAAAATTTTCTACTATAGAAACTGAAGAAGTTATTTCGCCAACTACAGAAGAAAACACTGGGTTCTAACTTTAAAAATATCATATTTTAGGTTTCTTTTTATCCAAATCAAATGCTTTATGCAAAGTTCTTACTGCAGTTTCAATATGTTCTTTTTTAATAATACACGAAATTTTAATTTCAGAAGTTGAAATCATTTCTATATTTATATTGTTTTCAGCTAAAGTTTCAAACATCTTTGCTGCTACACCAGGATGGCTTCTCATACCTATACCTACAATAGAAACTTTTGCCATGTTCTCTTCATAAAGTATCCCACCAGCATTCAATTCTTTATTAACTTGTTCCAGAACTTCTATTGTTTCCTTTAAATCATTATGAGTAATAGTGAAAGAAATATCATTTTTTTTACCACGTGCTGCTGATTGTATTATCATATCCACATTAATATTTTGTTTTGCTAACGCAGAAAAAATCTTTGCTGCAACACCAGGCCTATCAGGAACATCCAAAATTGTTACCTTGACTTGGTTCTTATCAAAAGTTACTGCTTTTACTACAGGTTCTTCTATTTTATGTTTTATTTTTTTATGTTTCATTATTCCCTTCCCTCCCTTCAATTTCTATAAAACAATTTCATATTTTCCCAACCCAAATGTTGTATTTTTGCCAACATGAATAAATTCACCAATTTTGAGTAATGGATAAAATTTTGTTATCTCGCCTTGGTAAATTGCCTCACCAACTAAACCGTAAAGTTTTACAACCTTATTTTGTTGTGTTAAATATCTTTCAACTTCCACATATTTTAAGTCAGAAAACTTGGTACTTACTTTTCCTGCTTCTTTTACAATTTCGTCGTAATCCCAATCCACATTCTTGTTTGTATAAAAAGCTAATAACCCTGAAAATCTTCTCAGTAAAGAACTAATTAATGTTTGAAACGAAATTTCTTTTTTATCATTTTCTGTCTTTATTCTTGTGGGTGATATAAATCTTATTTTTATTTCATTAACTTCTTTTATTTCTTCAAAAGATAACTTTATTGTCGAATCATAATTATAAAACGTTTGTGTTTGAACATCATAAATAGGTTTACCATCAATTGTTTCTACTGTGATCAGTTCATACTTTGCTTTCGTCTCACCAAAACCTTTTTTACCTAGTTCGTTAAATGTCAATACTAAATAAGGTAAAAAATGTATTGAATTACCAAAAATCAAAATGTAAAACTCAAAATTTTCGTCTGGTTGATACACTTTTTTTTCATCAGCTAACGGTTCTAACACAAAAGGACGTGGTGGTTCTGTAAATCCTAACCTTCTGTATTCTTTTTTACTCACCTTAGCTTCAAACAACAAACTATAAACACAATTTGCTTTTAAATTACAAGTATCACAAATTTTCTTTTTTGCGATACAACTAACTTTTTTAAACACACGACTGAACCCACTTCGAAACGCCATTCCTTTATAACCAAAAAAGGTAACATTTTCTTTCAAACGTAAAACAATTTTATATTTTGATATAGAAAGATGTTCTACTGTATTTTTTAAATACATAATACAGTTAATTGAAGAACCGTAAAAAATTGTTTTAAAGATTATAAAATTATATTTATATTGTCAACATAAAAATGTAAAATCAAAATTTTAGTGAACGAAAAGATTTAGTGTTTGTTTTAAATACAAAAATGTAATTTTATACACTCCAAAATTTCTTTACATATGTCATATCAGGATGAGTTATCTCTACCATACCTTCAACTGGTAAACGTTCAAGTTCAAAACTTTTATCTTCCAAAACTTTTTCAACAGTAACAAAAAATTTTATTTGTTTTCCTTCAACACTATAAAGAGCAACAAACGGTATTTTAACTTCCACAACTTTCTCTATTTTTATATACTCTAATTCTCTTTGTTCATTCTCGGTTAACAATAAATATTTATTAACACCTTTTTTTAATTCAAACCTCACACGATACACTTGTTGTTGGTTAAGTAAATAAAAAAATATATTAACAAAAATATTGTCATTCAGTTTATCATAATCCATTCTTAAATAAATATCCTCAATAGAAAACCCAAAATATACAGCAGACAATATTTTTGTTGTTTGATGCATAGCTGACGCTGTTGGTACAATTTTACCCGCTAACGACCATTCAAAATAACTTGTTATTTTACCATCTATAGTAGGCGAGATTAATCCTGACGGCATCTGTATTTCTGTTAACGAAACAAATTTTTTTATAGGCAGGTCAAGATAACTTGGTGGGTTCTCATCAAGGAAATAATATACATTCTTAAGATGTTGTCTAAACAAAAAATCAAACACATTACTATGCACAGTATAATGTTCGTCTCCAAACCACCAAAACCAATCTGACCCTTCTGCGATATATATCTCTTGCCAACACAAATTCTTAATTTCTTCAGAAACATTGGGGTTTTGCAACAAAAATTCAACTAAAAATTTTCTCGTTTTATACAAACACTCCCATGCAGTATTATCTTCAGGATGGCCAATCCAAATGTTATAATTTGCATTGATCCACGAACCTGGCCATAAAGTTGTCAACTTATCAGTTTTTGGATGTGATGAAATAAAATCTGAAATAATTACTGTTTCAAACAATTTATGTTCAGTTAACATTTTATATAATTCAGAAAGAAAATCTTCGCCGTCATTAGGATAAAATTCCCAACAGTTTTCACCATCAAGGATTATAGACACTAACGCATTTTCAGTATTATTATTAGCATAAACTTTATTATATATTTCTGTTAATCTTTTCTCAATATCTTTAACAGCGTCAATATGATTCCATCGTTGATATACAAAACCTATATTATCAGAAATTTCTCTATCTCTAAAAATTACATATAACGGTCTATTATTTCCTATCTCAACTTGGTAATGTTTATAAATCACTTCTCTTTGTGGATAAACTTTTGTCATCAAATTTATAGATTTTTTTAAAATCTCTTCATCTGTAGCAAACCAATGTATGCCATATTTATCTAACAAAGGTACAATATCATTTGATACGGAACCTTCAGACGGCCAAAATCCTTTAGGTGAAACACCAAAAAGTTTTTCATACAACTCTTTTGCTAATTTAATTTGTTGTTCAGCATCTTCTTTTAGCGAAACATAATTTTGGGGTAATACAACATTAGGGTTAGAAATTTTTGCTTTTGTAGGATCACAAAGTATTGGTAATATAGGGTGATAAAAAGCGGAAATAGATATTTCAATTTTATTTTGTTGTTGCAATTCTTTAAGTTTTTTAGGTATTTCTTCACAAATTTTTCTTTGTTTTTTTACTATAACATGTTTATCTTCTTCAGTATAATTTCTTTCTTTTTCAAACAAGACTTTTATTTCGTTATCAACCCTACGCCAATATGGGTCAAACCATACTAAATTTGACCAAATCTGCAAATCGAGCCAATCTTGGTTGTTAAAATATTTTATTTTCCTATAAAACTCTCCTTCTACAACTTTTCTTCCTCTTTGTTCTAACAATTCTTTATATCTTCTATACGGTTCAACCATTGTTTGCCAATTACAGTTAAAAAAGTTTTTTAAAATATAAACCTTATCCTCATCTGTAAGTTGAGAAACAGGTTTCAAAGTTAACTCAAGATGCGTATCAACAGCTTCCTTTGCATAATCTTCAAGTTGTACTAACAACGACGGAACAAAATTAAAATTAAGTTTTAACTTTTCATATTTTTCAGTCCATATTAACATGTCATAATAATCTTTGATAGCATGCAATCTTACCCAAGGTAAATAATAATGTTTGTTTGACAATTCTTTATACAAAGGTTGGTGTTGATGATAGAGTATTGCTATATATAGTTTTTTCATTGTATAATCATATACACTATTATTAAGTTCTATTTTATTCCATCATACAAAACAATACAAAATATAAAACTTTAAAATTTTGTCTCTATAGAAAAAGAAATTTTTGTTGCAGGATCGCCTTTTGGTTTATCAAAATAAGCATTTTTCACTGGGTTAAAAATAGAATACGAAAATTTTGCTATTAACAACTCTGAAAATTTGTATTGTACAGACAAACCATATTCAAGTCCAACAGCTTTTTTCGCACCTAAAGTTTTCTCAGTTGATGATGGTTCAGGTTTATCATCAGGTGCTTCAGGCGAAGAAAACAAATAATATTCTAATCCACAATAAAGTTTTTTCAACGGATTTACATTAAGTTCAAAACCTAAAACAAAAACGCCTGAATATCCATCTGGTAAATCAAAAAATATTGTTTTTGAATTAGCTTTGGTGAACTCTCCAAATCCATAAGGTTCTACATAATCATACATTTTAGCAAAAGTTGGAGAAAATTTTGACGATGATAACAACCACACTGCTTTAGCTAAAGATTTACCTAAATATTTGTTTTCACCTCTTACTTCGCCACGGAAATACCATAAATTACCTGTATATTCTTCAAGTTGGTTTTTCCCTTGTTGCATAATATATTCAAAAATATATTCAAAACTTTCCTGTTCTTGTTTGACAAAAAACTCATAAAATGTTTTATTATCTTTTTTTATTTCGTCATTCTCAACTACATAATTTATTCCAAAATTATATCCAGAATAAAATTTGCTACCTAATAAAAAACTATATAGATCAAACTTAGCATTGTTTTGGAAACCATCAACAGAATTTATCCTCGAAACCAAACTGTTTAAATAAAAATATTTGCCAAAATCAAAATCTACTGTAATGCCATCATAACCTATTTTATTATCTCCAACAACCATTCCCTCAACAAGATTTTTTCTTTGTCTACCTAAAGTTATACTTACCAATATTTTTTCGACCAAAATCTTTATGTATGGTATAACAAATACGTCAATATTATATTTATACTTTGCATAACATTCTGCCAACCATGGTAGAAACTCATTGTTTGGATAAGGCACATTTTTTTCCCAAATATACTGTTTTGTTGATGACGAAATTATTTTTCCAAACTCTCCTAAAGAAGACATCCCAGTTTTAAACTCTAAATTATCAACTTGTGTAATCAAATCTATATTAACTACTGAATAAATTTTTGTGATATCTACTGTTGAAGAAGAGTAATCAAAATCAAGGTTGGAATAACTGTTATAAAGCATTCTGTAATATGTATCTAGATAAAGTTTCGTAATTGAAAAACATAATTGTGAAAAAATAAATATAGAAAAAAATATTATTTTTTTCATCATATTTTATCAAAAATTAAAATTTATATATAGCTGTAATTTGTGAGAACAAAGTTTCAGGCACACCACTTATGATATATGTTCCGGTAAACAGCACATTTTGTCTTACTACAAGGTCAAACAACACTTTGTTTTTTATTTTTAATCTTGCACCAAACGAAACATTTGTAGTACATCCTAAACTACTATCATTTTTTGTTTCTGTTTCAATAATGTTTACCAATGGGTACTGAGAACCATTCCATCCACCATAATCAGGATCAACAATTTTGTTATTCACTATTGATAGTACTACTTTGTTTATTCCACTTGACAATGTCAAGAAATTTGTTATATTATACTCGCATGCAAGATAAACTGGAGCATTTATTCTGTTATATTCATATTTATATTCCTGATTCTATTCCCTTACGATCCAACAACATTTGTTCTCTCTTTTCTTCTATATTAGTGTAATCAACAAAAATATTAGAATATTTTTGGTGAAAAATAAACATTTGTTGTAGCACCTATAGTTAAGAAACTTCTCACATATTTTTGTTCCCTTTTATAATATACATCTCTATCTGTTGAAACAAATTGATTATCAAGATTTGTATCAGTTTTTCTTACAAACTCGTTTGACAAATTAGTTCGGTAGTAATCAAAAAGTGTTATAATAGAAACATTTTTATTCTTTTCATATATACCACGAAGAGTAACCTCCGGTGTTAAAAATCCTTTAGTTACAAATGAATAGTTGTCGTTGACAACAAATTTTTCACCATTATAAAGTTCATCCATATATTTATTATTCACATTATGTATCCCCAAATTTAAAATAGCTTCAAAAGAGTTAAAGATATAAAAGTCTGTTAGTTTTGTGCCTAACATTAACCATATTTCAGATGAATTCAATTCTTCCGTATATTTTACATCATTAATCGCAGTTGTTGGTTTAGTAACACTACTCTCAGTTTTATATGACGAATTTGAAGCGTAAGAAAGAGACATACCTAACGGCATTTGAAAAATTTTGTTACTACCAAAGAAAATATCAAACTTGTTATAAAGTTGTAGAGGAAGCATAGAAGTACCTAAGGGTGAATTTTCTACTGATGAAACATCAGAACCTGTTGTTTGTTGTCCTGCAGAAGAAACTAATCCCAAATATGGTCTACCAAAAAACAATCCCATGGTTCCTGGAAAAACAAAATCTGTTTTTGCAGAAATACCACCCCACTGGTTATTTATTGAAAGGTTGCCATTAACATTTGGAGCACCATTTGACCCGCCAGCAGTACCTAATTCTGCCCAAACCTGGTTCGGATAATTAACAATTTCATACGGGTTCAACCATATCAAAGTATCATCTTCTTTTATCATCCAGAATGGAACACCTAACGACGAAACCCTACTCCATGTAGCGAATGTTATTGTATGAAAGAAAATATACAATAACAAACTAGCGATTATTACTTTATTTTTTTTGTTCATTTTTTACACTACATCTCCGTTAGGTAATTTATTTTATTTTAACTAAAACTTGTGCTGCATGTGCACGAACTGTTTCATCTTTTAACGCAAGCAGTAACGCTGGTATCGCAGGTCTACCTATATTACCCAACGCCTCACATGCATACCGTCGGACAAGTTCGTGTGGATCTTTTAATGCTTTAAACAACGCTGGTATAGCAGCAGGATCACCAATCAACCCTAAAGATATAGCAGCTTTCATTCTCGCAGTAGGTGATGGGTCATCTAATGCTTTTATTAACACAGGAACAGCTAACCTATCTCTTAAATGTCCTAAAACACCTGCCACTGTAACTCTTACTTCTTCGGCTTCATCATTCATCGCTTCAACCAACACAGGAACAGCTCTCCTATCACCGATTTGTCCTAACGCAATAGCAGCTTTCTCACGGACATATTTCGACGGATCTTTCATAAGTAACATGATTTGTTTTAGTGCTTTTTTTTCTCTCATCTTACCCAAAACTTCGCAACTTATCGCTCTTACAAACGGATCTTTATCAGACAACGATTTTATTAACGCATCAACACTTTTCAATGATAATTCTTCAACAATTTTTTTGTTTAACTGTGGTGATTGAGATTCTGTTGTTTGTGATGTTGGTGTTTCAATTTTTATACTACCAATTTTTTTGAACAAACTTAATGGTATTCTTAATTTCATCTTTTTCCAACCTCCTGAGTGATCAATATAATTTTACAAAAGGGTTATGTTTAATTTCTTTTTCTAAAACACACCAACTGCCATGGCCAGGAAAAAAAAGTGTGTTTGTTGGTAAAGCAAAAATTTTTTTAATAGACTTATCTAAAGTATCAATATCTCCTGTTGGAAAATCTGTTCTACCAACTGAACCACAAAATAAAGTATCTCCTGTGAATAAAAAGTTTTTTTCTTTTATATATAAACATATACTTCCGGAAGTATGTCCAGGGGTATGTATAACCTTAATTTTTTTTGTCCCACAAAAAAGTTCGTCTCCATCTCTAACTCTTATCCATTTTATATTAACACTTTGTAATTTTTTTTCCAAACTGTCAGAAAACAAAATTGACAAATTTTTTTCATCATCAAAAATTAAAGACAATTCTTCTTCGTGAACCACAACATTTATATTTGGCAACAATTTCATAAATTCAGATAATCCTTTTATATGATCATAATGGCCATGAGTAATAATAATATCTGTTATATTAAGTCCACATTGTTGAATTAAATCTATTATCTGTCCCATTTCTCCACCAGGATCTATTATTATAGCATTATTAGATAAATCATCTTTATACAAATAACAGTTCGTACCAAACTCGTTGACAATAAAACTTGAAATTTCAGTGTTAGCATTTATCTCTATCATAGCTGTTTAAATATATCATCTAAAATTTTTATTACTTTATCAACATCAAATTTTTCAATTATAAGTGGGGGTAAAAATCTTAAAACTTTTTCCTGTGTAACATTTATTACCAAACCACTTTGCAAACATTTTTCTACTACATTTCTACAAGGAAAATCTAACTCCATGCCTAACATAAGGCCAACTCCACGGACTGATTTTACAAATTTGTATTTATTCTTTAGTTCAAGCAATTTATCATAAAAATATTTTCCAACTTCTTTAACATGAGCCAACAATTTTTCATCTATTTTTTTTATTACTTCAACTGCGACTGAACAAGCAAGTAAATTACCACCAAATGTAGACCCGTGATCTCCATAATCAAATACATCAGAATATTTTTTGTCTACAACAGTTGCTCCTAAAGGTATCCCGTTCGCTATACTTTTCGCTAATGTAATAATGTCAGGTTTAACTTTGTAATACTGGTAAGCAAAGAATTCTCCTGTTCTACCAAATCCAGTTTGTATTTCATCAAAAATTAAAACCAAGTTTTTTTTATTACACAACTCTCTTAGTTCTTTTAAAAACTTTTGTTCAGCAGGGATCACCCCACCTTCACCTTGGACAGGTTCAATCATTATTGCAACAGTATTTTTATTAATCAATTTTTTTACAGAATTTATATCATTAAACTTTGCATACTTAAATCCTTGTAGTAATGGTTCAAACCCTTTTTGAACTTTTTTTTGTCCTGTAGCAGAAAGTGTTGCTATTGTTCTTCCATGAAAAGAATTTTCAAATGTAATGATTTCGTACCTATTAGTTTTACTACCATATTTACGGACAAGTTTAATTGCACACTCGTTAGCTTCTGCGCCAGAATTTGAAAAAAAAACCTTACCAGGAAAAGTTTTTTTAACAAGAAGTTCTGCAAGTTTTTGTTGTGGTAAAGAATAAAACAAGTTTGAACAATGCCATAAAAGTTTTGTTTGTTTGATTAAAGCGTTAAACAAATTTTTATCTTGATACCCAAGATTTGATACACTAAGACCTGAAAAAAAATCTAAGTATTTATTTCCTTTATCATCGTATAAATATTTGCCCTTACCTTTAACAAACACAACATTGTACTTTTTATAAGTTTTTAAAAACAGATTTTGGAATTTCATAAACTGGAAAAACTTGGAGCAGACGGGATTTGAACCCGTGACCTTCCGCGTGCGAAGCGGATGTTCTCCCAACTGAACTACTGCCCCAATGTTGTTTTAATTTACAAAAAGAAATTCTAAAATTCTATATCAGACAAAATAATTTCTTTAACAATTTCTACAATTTTAGAATCAAATTTTGTTCCGCTGTATTGTGTAAGAAGTTGTACTATTTGTTCAGTTGGCAGCCCATTAAGTTTAAGTTCTTCAACATACTCTACTACAGCAACAATTCTTGCACCAAGTGGTATTGCATCACCTTTTAATCCCTCGGGATATCCACTTCCATCAAAATTTTCATGATGATACTTTATAATAGGTGCAATATTTTTTAATAATGTTATTTTACTAACAATTTCTGCTCCTATTATAACATGCAACTGTTCTATCTTTGCTCTTTGAAGAATGTTATCTACATTGTCTATATCATATTTAAGTTTTGGTGATAAATATCCTATATCATGTAACAATGTACCGAAATAAATATTTTTATATTCTTCTGACCATGGTTGGATACCCATCTTTTTAGCAACATTTGTAGCCATTTGCGTCATTTTCCAATATCGTTCTTTATATTTCGGCCTTACAGTTTCTATCGCTGACACAATAAGTTCTGTCATATTAGTAAAAAAATTACGTTGGTTTTCTGAAAATTTTGCATTAAGAATACTTATGGCTGCAAGTCTTGCTAAACTTTCTAACAACTTTTTATCCTCCTCAGTAAACCCATTTGGATCTTTTTTATTAAGCACTTCTATTACACCTATAACTTCTTCTCCACTATCAACTGTAGTAATAATTATAGGTACGGCAAGAATTGATTTTGTCTGAAACCCACTTTGTTGGTCAACTTTACCAGTAAACCGAGGATCTTTTGTTACATCATTCACAATTTCCGCTTGTTTAGTTATTGCAACATTCCCTGCAATACCTTCACCAATCTTTATTTTAATTTTTTTCACCACAACTCCTTTTTCACCACCAGCAGTTTTAAAATACAAATGTTGTTTATCTTCATCAACCAGCATTATAGAACTTGCCTCAGAATTTGTTAACCGTTCAGCTGTATCACCTATACGTTTTAATAATGCGTCAAGGTCTAATGTAGAAGATAAACTTTTTACAATTTCAAAAAATTCTTCAAATTTATTAATATCCAACATTCTTTATCCTCCATGTAGTGACAAAACAAATCTTTGCTTTAAAGATACCAAAATAGAGCTTACGCTCTACAGCTACAAAATATATACCAAACTTAGAAAAACTTCCTTTATAACAGATTTCTTCGGGAGTTTTTCTTTAGTGGGACCCTCTCATATTTGCTTTTTATGTTCATCTCTGGCAAACAGCAAGTATTTCAGTATATGTTGTGATACCCATGGTAACTTTGATTAGCCCATCTTCTAACAACGTTCTCATCCCATTTTTTATTGCTGTTTCTCTTATTTTTTTTGCTGAAACATCTTTAAGACAAATCTCCCGTATTTCATCGTTAACAACAAGTAATTCGTGTATAGCAGTTCTTCCTTTCATCCCAGTATTATTACATTTTTTACATCCTACAGGTTTCATAAATGTTGCTGAAGAATAATCTATCTTATGTTCTTCTAACAATTGGATTAAATCTCTAGATGGTGATGGATCAAGTTGTTTACATTCGCTACATAATGTTCGCACTAACCTTTGTGCAAGGGCTCCTTCCAAAGTGTTTGCTATAAGATACGCTGGCACACCCATTTCATAAAGTCGTGCTACAGCAGATGGTGCATCATTCGTGTGGATAGTAGACAACACCAAATGTCCAGTAAGAGCAGCTTCCATTGCAACCTGAGCTGTTTCTTGATCTCGGATCTCACCTACCATTATTATATCGGGATCTTGCCGTAAGAACGCACGTAACGCTGTTGCAAAATCAAATTTTTTATCTCCCATTTTAATATCAGGATTAACCGGTACTTGTACAACACCATCAAGTTCATACTCTACTGGATTTTCAGCTGTGATAACTTTTTCAGTAGGATCCTTAACTTTCTGCAATGCTGCTGTGAGTGTAAAAGATTTTCCTGAACCTGTAGGACCACAAACAAGTATTAATCCATAGGGACGATTCAAAAGTTCAACAAATTTTTCTAATGTATCGGGTAAAAAACCAAGTTGGTCTAAAGAAATACCTGAGGCTGTTCTATCCAACATACGCATAACAACACTTTCTCCATATATTGTTGGTACAATATTAACCCTGAATTCTAATGGTATCCCTCTTGCTTTTACTTGCAATCTACCATCTTGTGGCACTCTTCGTTCAACAATGTTCATATTACACATAATTTTGATTTTTGATATAAGTGCATTTTTATAAATCATTGGTATTTTAAAAGTAGCTTTCCTTAACAAACCATCCACTCTATATCTAACAACAATTTTTTTCTCAAAAGGTTCAATATGGATATCCGACGCTTTTAACCTCACTGCTTCAAGGATAATAGCATTGACAAGTTTTTCAACTTCAGGTGCATCAGGACTTACCTGCATAATATCAGTAACTTCTTCTTTTTGTTGTTCAATTAAAACTTCATCAGAAATATCCAAACTTGCAAGCAATTCTTGAGTAAGTTCTTGTGCATCTTCAGTGATTATTTCATGAGAAACTTGAGTTGGTTCAGAAAGTTCGTAAGATTCAGTATAAAACTCACTTTCTTGTACATACAACTGTTCTATTTTCTCTCTTATATCACTTGGTAAAGCTAAATATGGTAGAACTTTAAGTCCTGTTCTAAACTCTATGTCTTCAATAGCAAAAAGATCTCTTGTATCTGCCATCGCAACAAACAACATTTCTTCTTCTTTACTAAACGGTACTAATTTATGTCGTTTACAAGTTTCTACTGGGACAATTTTTGCAAGGTCAGGATCTATCTCTATCATTTCTAAATCAACAACTTTTGTATTCCATTCTTCGCTTAAAATTTTCAATAATCTATGTTTATCAACTAATTTTTTATCAACAACATATTGCTGTAATAATATCCCAACTTGTTCAGCTTCTTTTTTAAGTTTCTCAACTTCTATTTTTGACATGCCAAAATGTTCTACTAAAATTTCTTGAATAGTTTTTTTTCTCATAAAAATTATTTTACTGGATAATTATCAGTAAAACATGCTAAACAAAAGTTTTCTTTCTTTAATCCTGTAGCAGAAACCATCCCATCTATAGAAAGATAATACAATGTTGTTACACCTAAAAATCTTCTTATTTCTTCAACAGAATAATTCGCTGCGATAAGTTCTTTTTTTGTTGGTGTGTCAATCCCATAAAAACAAGGTGCTATTATTGGGCTCGATGAAACTCTTAAATGTATCTCTTTTGCACCAGAATTTTTTAACATTGTAATTAACTTTTTTGATGTTGTCCCACGAACAATAGAATCGTCAACTACAACTACACGTTTGTTTTTAATCACATCTTTTATTGTGTTATATTTAATTTTAGCAGATAAATCTCTTATTTTTTGTTTTGGCTGAATAAAAGTTCTTCCTATATAATGATTTCTTATAAATCCGTACTCAAACGATATACCACTTTCTTGAGAATACCCTAACGCAGCAGAGTTTGCAGAATCTGGTACTGAAAAAACTATATCTGCTTCAGTTGGAAATTCTTTGTACAAATTTTTACCAAGTTGAATCCTGACCTGATGTACAGACTTTCCTTCAATTATACTGTCAGGTCGGGAAAAATATATAAACTCAAAAATACAAAAAGTTTTTTTTGGATGATGGACAAATTTATAACTTCTCATTCTCCCATCTTTAAACTCAATTATTTCACCAGGTTCCACTTCGCGGATAAACTCTGCTGAAATAATATCTAAAGCACATGTTTCCGAAGAAATTACGAATCCGTTTCTTATTCTACCGATCACCAAAGGTCTAAACCCGTTTGGATCTCTAATAGCGTACATACTTGTTGGTGTCATAAGGATCAATGAATATGCACCTTTTAGTTGTGGCAAAATCTTTTTTAAAACTTCAACAAGATTTTTTTCTTTAGCATGAGAAATCAAATGTAGAATAACTTCTGAATCCGTAGTAGTTTGAAATATAGCACCTTGTGTCTCCAACTTTTTTCGCAAATATTTCCCATTAACCAAATTACCATTATGGACCAATGCAAGATAACCCTTCGAACATTTCACTATGATAGGTTGTGCATTTTTAATATCTGATGCACCAAAAGTTGAATATCTTGTATGACCAATAGCCAATTTTCCGTTAAGTCTTTCAAGATCTTCTTTTGTAAAAACTTCTTGTACTTCCCCTTGACCAATTTTAAAAACAAATCGTTCTCCGTTAGAAGAAACAATACCAGCTGATTCTTGTCCACGATGTTGTAAGGAATACAAACCAAGATAAGTTAATTCCGAAGCGTCTTTATAGTTATAGATTCCAAATATTCCACACATAATTTTTAAATTACATTAAATTTAAATTAAATTCAATATTGTATCATAAATATCCTTAGGTTTAATCAATTGCATACAATCTGGTTTTTTATCACAGGTTCTGTTATAACAAACTACACATTTAACTGGTGAAACTATTTTTTTACCCAAACCATATAATTCAATCTCGTTATACGATGTAGGACCAAATAACACAACAACTTTTTTGTTTAATGCTAAAGCAACATGTAATGCAAGTGTGTCAGAAGTAACTAATATATCACAAAGGTTTATCAACGAAAAAAATTCTCGTAATGTGTTTTTACAACCTGTATCAATAAGTAAAGGGTTGTTAACTAAATAAACTATTTTTTTATTTCTCTCCTCTTCTTTTTCTCCACCGAACAACAAAACTTTTACTCCGGTATTTTTGTTCTTTGTTTTTACTTTCTTATCTTTAAACTCTGGACTCTGAACTAATAACTTAATAAGTTCAACCGTTTGTTCAATAGGATATTCTTTTTTTTGCCATTTATCCCCACCACCTAAGTTTATACCTATGACTAAATCGTTTTTTGTAATAGAAAACTTTTTTGCAAACTCTTCTGCGAACTTTTTTTCTTCTTTTGTAAGATTTATAATAATTGGATAATCTTTTGGAGATAAATTTTTAAATTCTAAAATTTCCATCATATGCTGTTGATAAGTTTTTTTATTCTGTCTTTTTAATACATCGTTATGACTTAACTTAAACCATTTTTCTGCAGATTCATTAGAACATATTATTTCATCAGTTTCATTTAAGAAAAAACCAAATTTTTTCTCAGCAGAAATATTCTTTGTTAATCTTAATGCACGATTATCTAAATCAAGGTTTATTAAAATATCAAAATTTAAGTTATACAACTGATACGCTTGACTGTACAATATTATTTCGTCAACATAAGGATTGTTATATAAAACTTCAAGTGCGTTATCTTCTGTTATCCACAAAATCTTAGAATTTTTATATTTTGTCTTCAAAGGTTTTAAAACAGAAGTTGTTCTAACAACATCACCTAACGCGGCAAGTTTTATTATCAAAATTTTTTTGTTAATTGAAGTATAGTATTTACAAGTATCACAAACTATTTTTTTGTCTTTTTTATGATACACACAAGGTCTGTCAGAAAGAAAATAAACACAATCTTGTTTATAATTCATAGTCGTACATTTATCCCAGCATTTTTTAAAGCAAGTTTTACTTTTTTAATTGAATATTTTTTATAATGAAAAACTGATGCTGCAAGAACTGCAGAAACTTTTGTTTTTTTTACAACTTCTATAAAATGTTCAATTTTCCCTGCACCACCTGATGCTATAACTGGTATTGAAACATTATCAACAACATTTTTTGTAAGGTCTATATCATAACCTTCTTTTGTACCATCAGCATCTATACTTGTGAGTAGAATCTCGCCAGCACCAAGTTTTTGAACTTTTTTTGCCCACAATATAGCATCAAGAGCTGTTGGTGTAGTACCAGCGTTTATATACACTTTCCAACTTATACTTTTTTTACCTTTACTTTTAACTCTTAACTTTGAACTCTGAACTCTTTTCGCATCTATTGCCACAACTATACATTGAGAACCAAAAATTTTAGCTGCTTCATATACAAGCTTTGGATTTTTAACAGCCGCAGTATTTATAGCAACCTTATCTGCTCCCGAGTTTAACAAGTTCCTTATATCTTCAATACTTCTTACACCGCCACCTACTGTTAACGGAACAAAGACATTCTTTGCTGTTTTTTCTACTACTTTATACAAAGTTTTTCTGTTTTCTATAGTTGCTGTGATATCTAAAAACACAATTTCATCTGCTCCTTCGTCAGAATACCATTTTGCAAGTTCAACAGGATCTCCAGCATAAAGAAGATTTTTAAAATGTATTCCTTTTACAACTTTACCATCTTTTACATCTAAACAAGGTATAATTCTTACGGTATACATAGGTTTAAAATCAATAATCATAAAACTATACTTCTAAAACTTCTTTTGGTAGAAGTAGTAATATAGTATCTATTATCGCTAAAACTATAAATCCTGAAATACCTAAAACACCTACTATAAGTTCATTACCTCCTTTTAAAAACAAAATTGAGAATCCGAAAGTAGCGTTTATAGTCCCGTGTAAAATTGATGTTGCAATAACAGAACCAGATTTTTTTCTTATAAAATTAAAAATTGGTGAATAAAGAACACAAAAAATTATCATCCATATTGATCCTAAAACAGGATATTTTGGATAATTATGCCCTTGAAGTATAATTGGCATATGCCATAAACCCCAAATAAAACCTGTTATTACCGCTGTTTGCCAAAAATTGAATTTTTTATTTAATTCGTTATAAAGAAACCCACGCCAACCTATTTCTTCACCAAATGCTGCAACAGCGTTTATTGTAGCACCTGCAAAAAGTGATTGTATAACACCAAATGTTATAAAACTTATTGGTGATGATTCAATTTGTTGTTTTAATTGTTCAAGTTGTTGAGAAGATAGAGTATCTTTTAATCGGTCAAAAAGTGTTTCCATTGAATACGAGATTTCTACATTCGGAAAAAGTTTTGCAATAGGTATTGAAGCAAACGAAATAATCAAAGGTAACATCCATCCCACAACAAACCAGATGTTAAGTTTAAAATTTATCCCACAAGTTTCTTTAATCTGGTTATGATAAAAAAATTTTTCTAATATCAAAACTGAAATTAAAGGACAAAACATATAAATTACTGCAATTATCAATGCTAACTCAGTATTCCATCTACCACCTAAAAGTTTAAACCCTATTGTTAAAACCCAACTTAAACCAAAAGTTAAAACAATAAAATTTATAGCACGTTTTGTCATAGTTTATTAAAATACGAAAAAATATTTTTTAATAGTTTCAATCCTTTTTTTCCACTTTTTTCTAAATGAAACTGTGTCGCAACTAAATTATCTTTTACAATCATTGAACAAAAATTTACTCCATAATCTGTTGTTGCAAAAATTATTTCTTTTTGTTTTATTACCGGATAATACGAATGTACAAAATAAAAATACTCTTCTTTTTCTAACCCATCAAGAAGAACATCGTTTTCTTTCTTAAACTTAACAATATTCCAACACATATGTGGTACAACTAAGTTTTTTGACCTAAACTTTACAACTTTACCTTCAACAATTCCTAACCCGTTTACACCTTTTGCTTCTTCACTTGTTTTTAACAAAAGTTGTATTCCTAAACATATACCTAAAATAGGTTTACCTTTATTAAAATAATCTATAACTTGTTCAAATAAACCATTTTGTTTCATATTATTTATTGCAGCACCAAAACTGCCAACCCCAGGTAAAATCAACATATCAACACTATCATTTTTTTTATCCAAAATAAATGGTTCTACACCACAAATTTTTGTTGCTTTATAAATACTCATCAAATTTCCAGCACCATAATTTATTATCCCGACTTTTTTAATCATTGTTTTCTCAATAAATATCCAGTTAAATCTTTTAAACTTAATTTTTCTTTTTTTAAATAATTGTTTAAAAACTTTATACATTTAACAGGTAGTTGTGGATCTCTAAAATATCCACTACCTATTTGCACAGCTGATGCTCCTATTAAAAGATATTCAACGACATCACTTTCGTTCAATACACCTCCACATGCTATAACATCTATATCTACAGATTTTTTTATATCATAAACATATCTTTGCACAATAACTTTTATTGCAGGACCTGAATACCCACCATAAATATTACCAAGATTAAATTTTTTTTCTTTATAGTTAATAGATATACATTTAAAAGAATTAAGTAAAACCACAGCGTCGTACCCTTCCTCTTTTGCTATTTTTGAAATACTTAAAACATCCATTTCGTATGAAAGTTTTAAAAATATAGGTTTTTTAACCTTTTTTCTTATTTCTTTTAATCTTGTTGCTAAAAGTTTTAAGTTATAAAACCATTCTTCTTTTTCAACATTTGGACAAGAAAGGTTTATCTCGTATCCATCAAACATTTCATATTCTTCAAGTTTGTCAAGTGTATCGTTAGCTTTTTCTTCCATTAGAAAACTTGCTATTTTACTTGTTTTAATTCTTTTAATATATTTGATTTTTTCTTTTATACCAAAGACTCCTGGGTTTTCTAATCCAATAGAATTAATTATTCCAAAACCAAAATCTACAATTCTTGGTGTAGGATTACCTTTCTTTGGGAAATAAGACACAGTTTTAAAAACTATAGCACCACACTTGTTTAAAACATTAAGATTTTTTTCACCAAAACCACATACACCTGAGGCAAGAATAATAGGGTTTTTAAGTTTTAACTGACCTGCTATGGTTTGAAGAAAATTATCCATAAGAATTATATTATATTAAGGAAAGAAAAAAATAAAAAGGTGCGGGTGGGACTTGCACCCACGAATCGCGGTTTTGCAGACCGCTCCCTTAGCTGCTTGGGTACCGCACCAATAATAAACACTTGCGGGGGGTGGATTTGAACCACCGACCTCGAGGTTATGGGCCTCGCGAGCTACCGGGCTGCTCTACCCCGCGATCTAATTATTCTTCGTATTCAAATTTGTATCCAATATTTTCTACTGTTTTTATGTAGTTACCAATTTCTTCACCTAATTTCTTTCTCAAATTCATCACATGGACATCTAAGGTTCTAGTCTTTTCCATTTCTTCTTCATCTACATAACCCCATAATGTTTTCAACAAAAACTTGCGTTCAAGAACACGATTACGATTCTTTATCAACAAATATAACAACTGAAATTCCTTAGGTGTAAGTTCAACTTTTTTTGGTTGTAAGATTGTCACAGAATAACTATCTACATCTATCGTAATAGGACCAACCGTTATAATTTCATGAGGTTTCCCACCAAAAATCTCTACCCGTCTTAACAAAGCTTTTATTCTTGCTACTAACTCTCTTGGCTCAAACGGTTTTATAACATAATCATCAGCACCAGATTCAAAACCAACAATTTTATCTTCAGTGGAACTTCTCGCTGTTAGCATAATAATAGGTATACCTTGAAACCTGAAATCTGCTTTTAATTCTCTACAAAGATCTATACCGTCAATATCAGGTAATGTCAAATCAAGCAAAATAAGGTCTGGTGAATATAACAATATTTTTTTTACAACATCTTTACCTGTATATGAATGTATAACATCAAACTCAGCTGTTGTTAAAACTTCTTTTATATATTCTGCTGTTTCTTGGTCATCTTCTATAACTAATATTTTTGCCATAGAAGTAAATTTTACAAAAACAAAAAATAAAAATCAACAATTTTTTAAAAATTTATTTTATCGTATTTTTTCTAATATCTTACTTAAGTCAGATTATAATTATGATTTAAATATCAACATTTTATTCATTTCGTTTTCATTTATAGCTATTTTATCATAATTTGACAAAACCATAGCATACAACATTTTTTCAACTTCTTCTTTTGTCACATAACGTGTTAAAAATTACCTAAATCTATTGTATAAACCTGTAATTTAGTTTTATATACAGACAAAATACTCCCTCTTTGCAACCAACCACCTACGTTATATCTTCCAGGGCAACTCGCACAAGCAGATAACATTCCTGATTATACCACATGTAATTAACAAATTTATTTTCCATTTTTCATCAACATTGTACTTTTGTATCAATTTTTTCTAATTTGTGTCAAATCATCAAATTCGTCATATACTAAGTTTTTATATACTACTACAAACATTTTTTCTTCACCAAAATTAAGTTTTGTATTCTACCTTTTTGGGTCAAACAACAATTTTAAATTATGTTTTTTTAAAAACTCAGTTAAAATCCTTTTTCCTTATTAATACAAACCAATTGAGCAATATTATTGATTTGTTGTTTCAAAAAAAGAATATCATGTTCCCACATAGGTTCATCAAAGGAAAATATATATACAATAATTTTATCATTTGTAGTAAAAATTCTTTTAAACACTAAAAATTAAAGTCTTGGTCCAAAAACAATGTATCAGTTGTTGGCATTACGGAAAAATAACAAAGTGTTAAAAAAAATTCTCAACATTATTAAAACAATCTTTTCATATTTTAACTGGATAACCAATATCAATAACTTTTAACTTACCTAACAACGGTTTTACATGTTTTAACTTAAACGAATATTTTGGGGAACCAATAGTCAAAGTATAATCAGGTTTTACAACACAACCTAAAATTTCACCTGTATCAGCATTTAATCCCGAAGGTATATCTATAGAAAAAATTGGTTTTTTACTATTATTTATAATTTCGATTACAGATTTAAACTCGCCTTCAACAGGTCGTGACAGACCAATACCAAAAATTGCGTCTATTATAACATCATAATTTTTTATCATACGTTTAACTCTTTCAAAATCAAACTTTTGTATTTTAACTTTTAACCTTTCCAAAATCTCATAATTTCGTAATGTATCACCTGAATATTTAGTTTTATCAACAAAAGTTACAACACAAATTTTGAATCCCCAAATAAAAAGATATCTCGCACAAACAAATCCGTCGCCACCGTTTTTCCCTGGACCACAGAAAATTAGTATTTTGTTTAAACTATTTTTTTGTAGATATTTTTTAACAAATTCTGCAACAGACCTTCCTGCGTTTTCCATCAAAACAAACGATGGGATCAAAAATTTCTCTGTAGCAAGTTTATCAATTTGATAAATCTGTTGTGAGGTAAGAAACTTGTTGAGTTTCATCACCTACGTGTTTTCAAAAGTTTCACAAGTTGTTCGTATGATAAAGTATTAACTACATCTTTTTTCTCAAGCCAACCACGACGTGCTACATATACACCTAAAAACAAATATTCCATTTGTGAAACATGATGTGCATCCGTCCCTATGGACAATAATACTCCCTGTTCTTTTGCATATTTTGTATTTATATCATCTAAATCAAGTCGTTCAGGAAAAGCATTTATTTCTAACATAACTTTATTTTTTGCTGCGTATTCTATAACTTTTGATATATTTACTTTATACGGCTGACGTTTATTTAATAATCTTCCTGTTGGATGAGAAATTGCATGTACATATTTATTATCCATTGCCTTCAAAATTCTTTCTGTAATTTGTTCTTCTGACTGTTTAAATCCTGTATGAATTGCAGCAATAACAAAATCAAGTTCTTTTAATACTTCATCAGGATAGTCAAGTTTACCATCAGAAAGTATATCTACTTCTTGTCCACAAAGAATTTTTACTTTAGATGTTTTGTTTAAATTCCTTATTTCCTCAATTTTTCTATAAAGATCTTTTATCTCCACACCACCAGCTACTTTCAAACTTTGTGAATGGTCACAAATTATTATCCATTCATATCCAAGTTTAGCAGCGTATTCTGCTATTTCTTTTATACTATTTGCTCCGTCTGAATAGTTAGAATGTATATGAGTATCTCCTTTAATATCTTTTAATTCAACAAGTTTTGGTAGCTCACCTTTTGCAGCTTTTTCAATTTCTCCTCTATCTTCTCTTAATTCTGGTTCAATATATTGAAGACCTAAAATTTCATATACTTCTTCTTCGGTTTTCCCACAGATAGGTTTGTCTTTTTTATCAATTTTAAATACTCCATATTCACTTAATGTAAGCCCTTTTTTATTTGCTATTTCTCTTAAATGTATATTATGTTGTTTAGAACCCGTAAAATATTGTAATGCAGCACCGTAAACATCTTTTGGCACCACACGTAAATCAACTTGTATGTTTGAAACAGTAAGTATACTACCTTTTGTTTCACCACAAGCAAGAACTTTTTTTACAACGGGTAACTTTGTAAATTTTTCAATTATTTCTTTTTCTTTTCCTTCTTTTACACAACACAAAATATCGATATCTCCTATAGTTTCTTTCCTTCTTCTTAAAGAACCACAAGGATCAATGTTTATAACTTCTTTATTTTTTTTAAGAGGTGCTAATATTTCTTCCACAGTTTTTAATGCATCAAACAATAATAATCTTTGTTCAGAAGAAGACAACAAATCTATTCCTTCAAGAATATTTTGTTCAACTTTTTCTCCGAAACCAGGCAGTCGTCTTAAAGCACCTTTTTTAGCATATTCTTTTAAGGTATTTATATCTTTTATCCCGAGTTTTTCATAAAGTAGTCGTACACGTTTTGGTCCCAATCCTGGTATTTTTAACATTCTAAGAACGCCTTCAGGAAATTTTGTTTTAAGTTCTTCTAAACGTTGTATTTTCCCAGTATTAAAATATTCAACAATTTTTTCTGCTATACTTTTACCTACTCCTGGGATAGAAGAAAGTTTATCAAAATCAGAAACTAAATTTTCTATAGGTTCAGGTAAACTTTCAATAACCTGTGCTGCTTTTTCATACGCACGTATTTTAAACGGATTCTCATCAGTCAAACTTAAAAGTTGTGCTATTAGATAAAACTGTTCCGCTACTTCTTTGTTTCTCATAAATTTAGTTTTGGGTTATTAGTTCAGGGTTATTAGTTTCTATAAGCATTAACAAAATATTAACTAATAACCAATAACTAATGAACTAAAAATTTTAACCTTTTCGCATCATCGTACATTGTTGAATTGTTAAACATAACATAATTCAATTTTTTATCACACATTTCTAAAACTTTTTTTAATTCTTCATCGGAAAAAGTGTAATTATAATCTAACCTGTTACCAATGTGTAACCCATGCAACCTATAGTACCTATATTTTCCCAAATAGGGTTGCGAATATAACGGGTCGACACAATGTATTAAATCCAATTCTTTACAAATTTTAGAAACAATTTTTTTATCCCACTTATCACCCCTTACTTCTATAATAAAATCAAAATTATATTTTTGTCTATCTTTTTTTACTTTATCAAAAAATTTGTAAAGGTTTTCCAAATTTTCGTTCTCTGGTGTAAAACTTGATGGACATTGAAACAAAATTTTTTTACAACCAAGTTCTCTTGCAAACTCTTTTGTTCTTTCCCATGCTAAAAAAACTTCTTTTGTAGGTGTAAAGAAACCGTAATTGTTTTTATCCCCAAATTTTTCTTTCATCCTACAATAAGTGAAAGACGAGGCTTTATGTGTTATGACCTGCCATGCTTTTATTATAAATTCAAAATTAGTGTTTTCAGTCTCTGCTTCTTTTTTCCATTTTGTTGCAGTGTTTAGAGAAGGTATTTGATAAAAAGTTGAATTTATTTCTATACAATTAAACTCTTGATAATATTTTTTATGCGCTATTGGAAAACCACAACAACCTATTTTTATTTCTTTACTATCTTTTTTCATTGAAAATTTATTACAAAATTCTTATATGTATTTTCAACTTTATGAAAACAAAATGTTTAGAAAAATTTTACAAATTAATAATTTTTATCTTATTCGTTTCTAACAACCTGTATTCTTTTAATTTTTTGAATCAACATTTTTTATAGTATTTTACTACAACCTGTACGCAGTGCGTTTAAAGGAGAAGGGTTGCAAATAGACCAGTTTGAATACGGGTTTGGGAACTGTAATTTTTCATCCTTAGGGTATTTAAATTCTGACCTTCAATATATTTCTGGAAAAGCAATAAACGATAAAATATCGTTTGCTGTACCAACTTTTTATTTATACGGTGGATACATTGCACATGTTTCTACACCAATGTTAACTACAGTTAATCCTGGTTGGCAACTTGAGACAGAAGTAGGTTATGGTGGTATAAGTTACGATATGTAATTAAAAGAACAAAATAGACAGTTTTTTGTTACAAGTACTTCGGATTTCGACTAGAGAATATACAAATCCAAAGATTTTGGTCCAAAAAGTTTTGCTATAAATTTACTGACCGGATATAAACTACACTATGTTTTAAAAGACCTGTTATATTATGGACTACAAATTGGTGTTATTGTTGTATCAAAAGTTTCGTTTTCTTGTGAGTATTATGCAACTTATAGAAGTAGTAACTTTTTTATTTTTAGTAAAGAAGGAATAACTTCAACTTCTAATGAATCACATTTGTTGTTAAGTACAAATTTTTTAATATCACAAAGATTTTTATTAAAAATTTCTTATCTTTATAAACATTGGAATTCAATACAATCCACCACTCTAGCAACTGAACAAAATGTTAATTTATACGGAGTTGTAATATCACTCATCAGTAGATGATATTTCAAAAATACTTTTTTCTTTTTGTTCATCTAACTTAAAAATTTTTTTTACAATTTTATAAAATCCTATTCCAAGAAGGATACCTATTATCGCTCCTGATATAACATCTAACGGATAATGAACACCTACATATACTCTGGAAAATGCTGATAAAAATGCTATAATATACGCTATTGTTGTATACAGTGGATTTTTAAAAAACAACATTATCAAAGTTGCAACAGTAAACGAATTCACAGCGTGTGATGACGGAAAAGAAGGTCCTGCCGAAGATACTAGTTTATAAACATCTGGGAATACTTCATAAGGTCTTGGCCGCAAAATTAGATGTTTTAATATTCTACTACTGATTATGTCAGAAATAGATACCCCTATTATAATAGCCCAGCCAGCAATACGATATCTATATTTTGACGAAAACACCATTAGAAACCATATTATTAAAAATACAATATAAAAATTTTTAGGATTTGTTAAAATAGGCATAAGAATGTCAAAATATTTATTTCTCATATTATGGTTAATAAAATAGAATAGAGCAGTATCTAAGTTGACTATAAACTTTAGCATTTATCTTATTTCCTCTGACTAAAATGTTCTAACAACTTAGAAATAATAAAATCAGGTTTTATCCCTTCAGCAACTGCATGAAAGTTAAGAATAATCCTATGTCTTAATGCAGGAAAGACAACTTCGTTTACATCATCAATACTTACAACTGTCCGTTTGTTTAACAAAGCGTTAACCTTTGATGCTATAACAATTGTTTGTTCAGCCCGTGGGCTACATCCCCATTGAACATATTTTCTTATAAACTCAGGTGAGGAATTATCTGTAGGACGTGTTGCCCGTACTATGTCAATAATATAATCAATTACATGATCACTTATAGGTACTTTGCGAACAAAATTTTGTAATTCCAAAATTTCTTCTTTTGAAACAACTTTTTCTACTTTTTGTTCTAAAATTCCTGTGGTACGATACAAAATTTCTCGTTCTTCTTCTTTTGATGGATAGTCAATGTTTATCTGAAAGAAAAATCTATCAAGTTGTGCTTCAGGTAAAGGATATGTTCCTTCTTGTTCTATAGGATTCTGTGTTGCTAAAACAAAAAATGGCTGTTCAATCTCGTATGTAATCCCGTTAACTGTAACTTTATATTCCTGCATTGATTGTAAAAGAGCGGATTGTGTTTTAGGCGGTGTCCGGTTTATCTCGTCTGCTAAAACAATGTTTGCAAAAATAGGTCCCGGGATAAACCTGTAATATCTTTTTTTACTTACAGGGTCTTCTTCCACAACTTCAGTCCCTGTTATATCTGATGGCATAAGATCAGGTGTGAATTGTATTCTACTAAACTTAAGATCTAAAACATCAGCTAAAGTATGTATAATCATTGTTTTTGCAAGGCCTGGTACACCAACTATTAAACAATGTCCTTTAGAAAAAACTGATACAACAAGTTCTTTTATAACCTGTTTTTGACCAACAATTTTTTTTCCAACTTCTGTTATAATTTTTGAAAATTTTTCAACAACTTGTTCAGCCAATTCAATATCCTTATTCACAATTTTTTCTCCTTACATTTTTTGCGGCGCAGTAATGTTTAATACATCAAGTGTGTTTTTAATAACATTTTTTGTTGCAATAACAAGTAGCAATCTTGGATAAACAATAATTTTGTTTCTATCTATAACTCTACATTCTTCATAAAACTTATGAAAAATTCTTGCAAGGTCTATAAGATAATTACACAAATGATGCACTGAAAAAGTTTCTATACAAAGATTTAAAACATCTGGATAAAAAACTAATTTTTTAACTAAACTTAATTCAGAATCAACAAACTTATGTTCATACAATTGTTTAAAATATTCTTCTAAATAAGAATTAACAGTTTCTAAATTTATAATTTTGTCAACTTCAGATAATATACTACAGCATCGAGTATGAGCATATTGAATGTAATATACAGGATTTTTTAAAGAATGTTCTTTTGCAAGTTCAAAATCAAAGTCAAGATGTGTATTAGGCGATTTTGTTAACAAAAAAAATCGTGTTACATCAACACCTACTTCGTTAACAACTTCGTCTAATGTTATAAATTTTCCTTCACGAGTTGACATTGATATTATTTGTTCATCTTTAACAAGTGAGACTAATTGGTATAGAATAATTTCTAATTTTGCATTATAATTTTCAAAAGAACAAATTTTTTCAAAAGCTAATTTAACACGTTCAACATACCCATGATGGTCTGCCCCCCAAATGTTAATTAAAAAATTATATCCACGCTGAATTTTGTTGTAATGATATAAAATATCGCTAAAAAAATATGTTGGTTCTCCTGTAGACCTTATTATAACTCTATCTTTATCATCACCAAATTCTGACGATTTAAACCATATTGCATTATCTTTTTCTTCGACCAAACCGTTTTTAATAAGTAATTCTTTTATTTTTTGTACAAAATTAGGTTCATATAAAGAACTTTCATAAAAATAGTTGTCAAATATGACCCTGAAATTTTTAAGTGATAATTTTATTTCTTCCATTATTGTTGCAACTATAAATTTTTGTACTTCTTTATAATTTTCTTTATCAACTTTTCCAAAGTTAGATTTTACTTTTAAAGCTATTTCTCTAATATAATCCCCTTTATAACATGTTTGTTGTACAATATCTTCACAAAATGTTTTTATCTCATTATCAACAGAAGAATTATCATAATTATACAAACTCATTACAACTGATGCAGATAAAACATTTATCTGTCTACCAATATCATTAATATAATACTCTTTTGTTACGTCATAACCTAATTTTTTAAAAATATTACCCAAAACATCACCTAACACAGCACTTCTTCCATGACCTATATGCAAAGGACCTGTCGGGTTTGCTGAAACAAATTCTATTAAAACCTTTATTCCTTCTTTTGGTTCACATACAGGATATTTCTCCGCAGTTAAAATAATTTGTTTTATCTCTTCTAACAACAAATCTTTTGACAGATTAAAATTAATAAATCCTGGTGGTGAATATATAATATCTGAAAACAGATAAGTACCGAAATGTCTTAAACATAAATTTTTTATTTGTTCAAAAACAAGTTGAGTATTAATATTATATTTTTTTGAAACAACAATAGGTATGTTTGTTGCTAAGTCAAACCTAATTTCTTTCGGTGGTTCTTCAAGATCAAAATCTGTTTCCCAGTTTAAAATTGTTAATATCTCATTTAGTACTTTTCTTATTTTTTCTTTCATAACTCACTTTTTTCCCTTTCGCCCATATTTTTTCTAACGCATAAAATTCACGAAGTTCATTCAACATAATATGCACTATAACTGTAATATAATCAATCACAACCCACCGACCATATTCTTCACCTTCAGTATGATGTGGAACAATACCATATTGTTTCTTAATTTCTGTAACAATATATTCTGTCAAAGTTTTTATATGTATCTCAGCTGAACCAGTCATTATCACAAAAAAATCACAAAAATTACACAATTTCCGCAAATTAAGAATTACAATATCTTCAGCTTTTTTTTCTTTGGCAAGATTAGCAACAAGTTTTGCAAGTGTTAATGGAGAAGAATTTTTTTTCCTTATTTTTATCTTATCCACCTCCCTGAGTTTAACCTGAAATTTTTGATGTAATTTCAAACATTGGCAAATACATTGCCACAACCATCCCACCAACTACTACTGCTAAAAATACAATTATCAACGGTTCTATCATTCCCGCCAAACCTTCCACTGCGTCAGAAACCTCTCTATCATAGAAATCAGCTATTTTTGCTAACATCGCATCCAACGACCCTGTTTCTTCACCAACTGCAATCATTTGTATCACCATTGGTGGGAACACACCACTTTTTTTCAATGGTTCAGCAATACGTTCACCTTCACGAATTGCTTCTCTTGCTTCTAATATGGTTTTTTCTATAAGTTTATTCCCAGCAGTTTTTGCAACGGTCTCCATAGCATGTAAAATTGGTACACCAGCATGCATAAGTGTACCTAATGTACGAGTTACCCTTGCAATAGCAGTTTTCCTTATCACATCACCAAAAATAGGAAGATTTAACAACAAAGTATCAACTTTTAATGCAAACTTATAATTTGTTTTATACACTCTACGGAAAACAATTACAACAATTGTCCCTATCAATATAAACAACCAAATCCATTTTTTTAGAAAATTAGATATATCTACCAACATTTGTGTTGGAGCAGGTAATTTTGCCCCCATTTCTGCAAATAATGCAGCAAATCTCGGTACTACAACAGTTAACATAATTATCGCAGCACCTATCGCCACAATCATTACAATTATAGGATACATCATTGCAGATTTTATTTTTGATTTCAACGCTTCAGAAGATTCAAGATATGTAGCTAACCTATCTAACACCTGATCAAGTATACCACCAACTTCGCCTGCATGTACCATACCTACATATAACTCAGAAAACACATCTGGATATTTACTTATTGCTTCAGAAATTGACACACCTGCTTCTATATCCAACCTTACCGCATGAATGATTTTACGAAATGTAGGAGATTCAAACTGTTCTTCAAGTATTGACAGACCTTGAACTAATTGTACTCCTGATGAAACCAAAGTTGCTAATTGTCGTGAGAAAATAGTCAACTCTGAAGATTTTACTTTTCTTTTTAAAAAGGGTACATTAGCAATAATATTTTTTAGAAAACTTTCCTTCTGTTCTTTAACTTCAATAACAAAATATTTTAACCCACGTAATTTTTCTATAACTTCTGTTGGAGAAGCTGCTTCTACTACATCAGACACTTCTTTTCCAGTAGGTGTTTTCGCTCTAAATATATATTTTGGCATTTTTAAAATACAAATTTAAATTTTATAATTTATATCACAATCTGTCATAACAAACTATTTTATAAAAACTTTCTACATTAAGAGATGAACCACCAACAAGACCACCATCCACATCTTTTTGTTTCATAATACCTTTAAAATTTTCTGGTGTTATTGACCCACCATATAATATCCTAATTTTTTCTGCTACTACAGAACCATAAAGTTCTGCATATTTTTCTCTTATAAACTGTTGAGCTTCTTGTGCTTGTTGTGGAGTAGCATTTTTCCCGGTCCCTATCGCCCAAACAGGTTCATATGCAATAACTATTTTTTCAGCATCTAAAGTTGATAAATTACACAACGAATGTTTTACTTGATATTCTAAAACTTCAAAAGTTTTGTTTGTTTCTCTTTGTTCTAACGTTTCACCTATGCACACAATAGGAATAAGACCGTGTTTCAACGCTAACAAAACTTTTTTGTTTATAAACTCATCCGTTTCATTAAAATATTTTCTTCGTTCAGAATGACCTAAAATAACATATTCACAACCTATATCTTTTAACATAACAGGACTTATCTCTCCAGTAAATGCTCCTTTTTCTTCAAAATACATATTTTGTGCACCAAGCTTTATATTACTATTAGTTAGACATTTTTTAACTACATATAACAAAGTGAAAGGGACACATAAAACTATTTCTCTGTCATAAACATCTGATACTAAAGGGATAAATTTGTTAACAAACTCTTCCGCTTCAGAAACAGTTTTATTCATTTTCCAGTTAGCAGCTATTATTGGTTTCCTCATTTTCATCATCCTTTCTTTAAAATCATAATTTTTTTATAAAAATACAACACATCTTTCAATAATTATTAAATAATTTTTAATAACAAATCCTATCTCTTCCTAAAAACTTTGCCTGATATAAAAGATTATCTGTTTTTTTCAGAAATTCGTCAACAGTTTCATCAACCTCGTATTCTTTTACTCCAAAAGAACAAGTAACAGATATTTGTTGCCCATCTTGAACTAAAATTTTTTCATTAGAAATACTATTTTTTAATCTTTGTGCTACATTCACAGCATCGTTTAGTTTTGTATTTGGCAAAATTATACAAAACTCTTCTCCACCGTATCTTCCTGCAATATCTGAAAATCTTACATTATCTTTTATTATCTTTGCAATAGTTATAATAACTTTATCTCCGGTTTGGTGTCCATAATTATCATTTATTTGTTTAAAATGGTCAATATCTATCATTATCAATGACAATGTTGAACGAAACTTTTTTGAAAGTTCAATTTCTTGTTCTAACCGTTTCAATATATAATTATGATTATACATTCTTGTCATACTGTCTGAAACAACATCAAAATATTTATAACAATTATCAATTATTCTTGAGATATAATTTGCCAAAATTTTTAATAAATTTTTTTCAAAAACTGTTGACGGAAATTTTTTGTTTGTATTAAAATGTAAATTAATCACACCAAGATTTTTATCATCAATTTTCAATGGAAGTACTACTAACCTTTCTTTTCTAAGAGGTTTCTCTACCGAAAAAAATTTATAATAAAATTCAGATTTAGATATATCTTTTACAACAACCGGTTGAGCAAGTTGTAAAACTTTCCCTGCAATTCCTCTGTGACATTAAGTTTTACTTCACGCATTGCAGTAGGCGAAATATTATCTCCAATTTTCAGTTTCTCATCATTATCAACAAGCATAATAGAACAACGTTGTGAATTCAACAATTTTTTAACGATATCTAAAATCTGTGGTAACACTTTATCAACTTCAAATGTTGGTTCTACTAAAAAAAGTGTTTTAAAAATAAATAAAACTTTCTTTTTATAAAAATAAGATGTTAAAAATGTGAAGTTAAAAAAACTAAAGAAGTAAATAGTAAAATTGTAAAAATTAGAGAAGGATTAAGAGCCATCACCAAAGTCTATTTTAATAAAAACCACAACAAAACTAATAACAAAATTATAAAAAACAAAGCAAAAATATTTTTATGTTTTGTAACTTGTGGATAAAAATCTGTTTTTAACGATATTTTACTACAGAATACATCTACTAACCTGCTAAAACATATCCTACAATATTTTGCTCCAACTTTGTTTTCTGTACCACAGATTGGACATTTTATATATTTCATTTATTATGTTTTATTTATGTTAATTATATGTTTTATTTATGTTAATAAAATACCACCGACGGTCGCTGTTTGTGAACAAGCAAAAGTTTCTGCAATAAGAGCTTTTACACCGAGTTGTGCAAGAGTACCTTTAGGTTGTGGTGCAATAACACCTATACCATCAATTTGTACCCCTGTTGATAAAAAGTTTGAAAAAACCACATAATGCGTATGAAAGAATCACTGCGATTCTATAAGAAACAACATTTGGATTATAAGAATACATTTGTGTACAATTTTGCATATGCCACAAACTTGCTGAAAAAAGTTTTTTGTCCAATAAGTTGTTCTGTAACAAAAATATCTTTTGTATCAACCCCGAGCAACCACGATAACGGTGCAAAAAATATACTAAAAAGTTTGTCAAAAGCTATGTTTTTTGTAAAACTAAAAGGTAATAAGTTACCTAAAAAATTTAATAAATAATTTGCAAGATATAACAACGTCATAAAATTTATAAGCATCGCACCAACATTTACTGCAAGTCGTAACCATACAGTAGTACCGTTTGCAATTGTTTCAATAACATTCGCATCAGTTTTTTCATATTTCACTTTTACATGACCTAAAGTTTGCGGTTCTTCAGTTTCTGAAACTAAAAGTTTTGAAAAAACTAAAGCTGCAGGTGCTAACATAACCTACGCTGTCATAAAATCTCCAGCAATATTCGGAATATAATTCTTTAACAAACTCACATATGCTGCCATCACACCACTAGCAATTGTTGCTATACCACCAGTCATCACTGCAAGTGGTTCAGAACGTATCATATTAGCGATATACAGCCGGACTAACAACGGTGCTTCAGTTTGTCATTCAAAAATGTTTGCTGAACAACAAAGTGTTTCTGCACCTGAGGTATCCATTGTTTTCACCATAACTCTTACAAAAAGTTCTACTATAAATTCCATTATACCAAAATAATACAAAATAGAAATAAACGCAGAAAAAAATATTATCGTAGCACATATATCTTGTATATCAAAGACTAAAATATCAATATCTTTCGTCATTTCTTTAGTAGTTTTTTAATTTTTCCATACAAACTATATATGTCCACTTTTTTGTAAGCCCAATAAGTTTAGTTATTAACACAGCTTTTTTACCAACAAGTAAATTTTTGTTGTTGTAAAATTTCTAAATCTACTAACACTTCACATTTCGTCTGTAGAGAACAAACAGTATTGGAAACATAATTGTTAAACAAAAATTTTTAATAATAAACTTATCATAAAAAATTCGATCATACAAATTGATGTAAAACACTTAATGCTGACAACGCAGCTAAATAACTTGTTTTAGGGTTATCTTCAGAAGGGATGTTCTCTGTACGAGTAAAAATTTTCCCAGCAGATGATATAACTGTAACTTCATGGATATTATTTTTCAAATCTTTATCAGCAATAATTGTAACCTTTACTTTATCAGGATTGTTAGAAACAACAGCTAATGTAGCAGCAACATTTATATTCTGTGGAAAATTTTTAACTGCGTCATAAACATTACCATGGAATACAATTGTCTGTTTTTGTTTTAAAACTTTATTATATAAATTCTTGTTTTGTTTAAAATAAGGCGATGCGATCAATGTTTTTAATGGTTTTATGGTTTTTAATTGTATTGATTTTATTTTTGTAAACCTTACAGCAGATAATGCATCACATCCTGCGATAGCGCCTGAAGGAATACAAATTCTATATCCTTTTTTTATTAAATCTTTATATAACGAGAAATTTTTTAACACACCACCAACTGATAAAAATATGTATATTTTGTTTCTATAAAATTTTACAAACTTAAATATTTCGTCAACTGCAGTAATAGATGCTGTTTCTAAAATTATATCAGAGGACTTTATAACTTCCTCAATAGAATTGCATCTAACTATTTCTTTATTACGAAATTTTCTACAAAATTTTTCTATATTATTTGGATTAATATCATAAACATATAGTTTATTTTTAATATCTTTTGCTATTTTAAAAATCAAAGTTGCTATATTCCCAGTACCAACAATTCCAATTGTTTTCATTGAATTTTAAAATTTTTATATAATTTGTTTAACAACAAATTTATTTTATCTATCTTTTGTTAAAAACCTTGTTCTATTATCTTATTAGATAAAATCTTAATTTATTTTTTATTTCATCTAAAGGTCCTGCTATACGATGTAGAACAAAAATACATAATACTGCAGTTATAATAACAAAAACACAACATATATAAAGAACAGTTCTATAAACAAGTGATGCCACCGTAAAAACTTCTATTTCAGATAAGTTCTCTAACACAACACAGGTGTTGTCTTTAAAGTAAGATTAACAATGTATATTGTCGTCAACATAATAATAAAAACTAAAATAATAACTATTGCTAAATATTTGAATTGAAACTTTGGCATGATAATATATCTTCTTCTACGGAATAAGGTAAGATTTTTAACCAACTTCATATATTACTCTATTTTCTTAAAAATTCGTTAGGGTTAATTTGTATAGCAGGACCCATTGTGGAAGACAAATATATCTTTTTCAAATACGTACCTTTTGCTTGTGGTGGTTTAAGTTTAATAATCGCGTCTATAACTGCATGGATATTATCTACTAGTTTTTCTGTATCAAAAGACAATTTTCCTACCATACAATGAATAATACCATAACTATCATTTCTGAATTCAATTCTGCCTTTTTTAACTTCTTCAACAGTTTTAATTATCTCATTTGTAACAGTTCCCGTTTTAGGATTAGGCATAAGGCCTTTTGGACCTAAAATTTTACCAAGTTTTGCCAAATCTTTCATCATATCAGGTGTAGCAATTAAAACATCAAAATCAGTCCATCCTTTTGCAATTTTTTCAATTAATTCTTCAGAACCATAATATTCTGCTCCACTTTGTTCAGCTTCTTTAAGTTTTTCACCTTTAGCTAAAACACAAACTCGCACCTTTTTACCAGTCCCATGAGGTAAAACCACTGCTCCACGAACAATCTGAGAAGATTGTTTTGGATCAATACCTAAATTAACATGAAGTTCTACTGACTCATCAAACTTTGTCTTTTTAAGTTCTTTTAACAACTCTATAGCTTCTTTTAATGTATACAATTTTTGTTTATCTATTTTCTTTTTAATTTCTAACATACGTTTACTCATAGTTTTATCCTTTCTAATCTTCAATAACTTCTATTCCCATACTACGTGCTGTACCTTCAACTATTTTTATTGCTGCTTCTAAATCTGTAGTATTCAGATCTGGTAGTTTAAGTTTTGCAATTTCTCTAACCTGACTTTTTGTAACAGTAGCAATTTTTTCTGTACCAGGTTTACTTGCAGCTTTTGCTAAACCAGAAATTTTTTTTAACAATACAGACACCGGAGGTGTTTTTAACACAAAACTAAATGTTCTGTCTTCATAAATTGTTATCACTACAGGAATTATCATTCCAGGATCCATATTTTTTGTTTTAGCATTAAATTCATTACAAAACTGCATTATATTTACTCCATGTTGTCCCAAAGCAGGACCAACTGGTGGTGCAGGATTTGCTTGTCCTGCTGGAATTTGTAATTTAATTTGTGCCTTAATTTTTTTTGCCATTTTTATTCTCCCCTTTATCTAAAGAAAATTTAAGTATTATACTTTCTCTACTTGAACAAATTCTAACTCCATCGAAGTCGGCCTGCCAAATAATGTTATAGAAACTTTTACTTTACCTTTCTCTTCATTAATCTCATCTACTACACCAGTGAAATGTTTAAAAGGACCATCCACTATACGCACAGTATCACCAACTTCAAACTTGCGGACAACTTTTGGTGCCTCTGACTTTAACTTATTTGCTAACTTTTCTAAATTCTCAACTTCTTTCTCAGACAATTTCTGTGGATTTGCACCTCCTAAAAAACCTTTTACGCCTGTAATACTACGAACAATACTATAAGTTTCTGGAGTAACGACCATATGAATATAAATATATCCTTTATATACAGCTTTTCTAACCTTTACTTTCTCACCTTTTTTAATCTGTATCTCTTCTTCCTCAGGCACTAATATTTCAAAAATTTTTTCGTTCAAACCTGCTGTTGTAGCAATTTTTTGTTCCAACCTTTCTTTTATCTCCAACTCTTTTCCAACTTGACAACATAGAATATACCATCCTTTCTCAACATTATCCAACATAGAAGATTTCTCTTTTTCTTCTTGCACCATTTATACTAAAACCTCCCTCTTAAAAATAAAGAAACTATTTTAGCTAAAATAAAATCTATTATTCCTATATATATAGACATTATAACTATGAGAATTACTACAACAAGTGTTGATGCTAACACTTCTTTTTTATTTAACCAAGTAACTTTTTTTAATTCTATATATGATTCTTTTACAAAATTAATTACTGAATTTAACCATTGTACAAATTTCATAATTTTTGTTTTTACTATATTAATTATTAATTTTCAATACTTAATCAGAAAATTTTTTTCATTAAAACAGTAATCATATTTGTAATTATTTAGAGCAGAATGGAAAACTTTTTTAATAACTTCAAATTAACGTCTTTGATAAAATTTTAAAGCCAGAAAACTACTGTAAACTTATAATTCTTAACAAAATTATCCTTAGCATAGTTTTCAATATAGAACATCAATTGTTCCCCTATCCTTTGTTTCTAATGTTTTACATCTATATGAAAACTTACAATTCTATTTTTCTTTATCCCAGCAACACCTGTTATCTCCCTTTTTTGTTTTAACAACAAAATATTCGACATTTTGTCTCGTCTTTTTCAAAATATTTTTCACTGAATTTTGTTTACAAAATATTTTAATCACATTGTCAGAATATGCAACAGAGAAATTGTTAGAAACAACTTCAGTTATTAATTTACTAATTTCTCTCCCACATCGTATTCCTTCGCTTTTTAAATTTTCATTTATTTTATCCATTCTTCTAAACTTCCAAATCTGTACCCACTGTTAATACAATATTCTATTACTTGTTGTAAAACATTTATTGTTTTCATCCTATTTTTACCCCCATCATGAAATAAATATATACATCCTGGTTGTAATGCATTTTTATATTTTTTAACCATCTCATCTTCAGTATAATTATGCCAATCACAACCAAATGTCCAATTAATAACCTTATATCCATATTTTTTTGCTATCTCACTAATCCAATCTTTATAATATCCATTCGGCATACGAAGATATTTTATTTTAACTTGAGGCAAAATTTTTTTTATTTCTTTTTCTGTCATCTTTAATTCTTCATCTAACTTTTTTTTACAACTTTCAATAGGCAAATTTTTTTGTAATTTATAATAATTATTATGGTAATAAGTATGTGAAGCAACAGTATGGCCAGATTCGTAAACTTTTCTCACAATATCAGGGTAATATTTAACTACTTCACCTAACATAAAAAATGTTGCTTTTATATTATATTTTTTTAATAACTCTAACACTTTTTCAGTATATTTCCCTGGGCCATCATCAAATGTTAAAAACACAACTTTTTCTTTAGTGTTAATTCTCCAAAAAAATATTTCGTCATTACCTCTCTGCTCAGAAAAAATTTGTTGTACAAAAAGGGAAAAAATTATCAAAATTAGTTTATGCATATTCTCTTATGAACTTCTTTAAAGCATAATATCCAGGTGTAAACGCGTATATAAAATTTATTGTTATAAACAACAAAATATGAAAATATAATTCAAACCTATCAACTGTATGATACATTACATATTTTTTCACTGGTTCAGCTAATGAAGATAATAACAAAATAATATAACATAAAGATAACAACAAAAACACAAGACCACCAAACGAAGTTTCAATCTGTGCTATGTCTTTATATTCTTTTTTAGGAAAAAGTATTCCTAACGAATAACCTGAAATTGTAAGTACAATACAAGACAAAAAAATTATTATAAAAGAAATTACAGACATCATTTTTTCAACACCGATTATAAGATTTGAAATAGTAACAATTAATACTCCTGGAATAAGTACTAATGGTAAATATACAAAAAATTTTATTAAAAAAAACTTTTTTATATCTATTGGTAAAGATTTTATTAACCAAAACATTTTATATTCTAAACTTGGTTGTACAAAAACAAACCTCAAAACAATTGCTGATAAAATAAACATAATTCCGCCAAGATTTAAAAACGCGACTGTGATTTTTACATATTCATACTGTATTGGCAATTTTCTAATATTAAACAAATATATTATAGTAAGCGCAACTACAACTACAAATTGTACCCATTGCATAGGTTCCCTTATTAACGATTTTACTTCTTTGTTTATCACTGTTATAAATAAAGGTTTTGTTTTAAATACAACTTTTTCATAATTTTTATTTTTGTCTTCAACACTTTTTATCTTAGTTGTTTTAAACAAACTTAAATAAAACAATTTTTCAACAAAAATTTTCAATACTATTAAAACACATATTGTAATAAAAGAAAGTTTTAATATGTTTGCAACCACCACATTGAATTGTTTAACCATAAACCCACGAAAAATTTCTGTTACCCACCATGAAGGTATTCCTTGTGCAACAGGTTTTGACAAAAAGTCTAAATATTGTACAAGTTCGTTAAACCGGTCTACATCTAACAACTCCTCTGGTTCCGCAAAACGAAACAAAGTGTATCCTACTGAAGTTAAAATTATTAAAAATACTAACACAATATTCTTTAACTGTTTTGTAGGGAATATATATGACAAAACAACTGCAATTGTACACCCTATGCTAACTGCTATAATAATTTTTAATCCTATTGCAAAAATTATAACAATAAAATTATATAATGATAATCCTTTTACAAACACAAAAGATAAAACAAATGGCAGTAAAATTATAATTACCATCCAAGAAGAATACACAACTGCTAACAAAAATTTAAAAATAAAAATACTTGATAAGTTTAATGGTAAAGAACAAAAAAACTGTAAATCTTCAATATTGTATAAAGTTGATAAAGACACTGTTAAAGACGAAAAAATTAACATTACAAAACTTGCCAAAAACGCAATTCCTAAAATTCGTATTGTAAATAAACTCCCTATAATAGGTAAAGTTGAAATATAAATTATGACTTGATATGAAATGATAAATACTGAAACAAAAAATACCAATGCAACAAAACTTATAAAAAAATTTCTTATCTTTTCAGTTTTTGTAGAAAATTTAAACGAATTTATAAAAATTTTTTTCTGAAGTTCCAACAATAAAAAAGTATCTCTCATTATTGAGATATACATGGAGATTAAAGAATACTAAAAAAGTTAGGTTAAATTTTATTATTTATTACAGAAAGATAGATCTTTTCTAATGTTTGATTTTTAAACTTCTCTTTAAGAACCGTTTTTGGTTCACAAACCAAAATTTTTCCGTCATAAATTATTGCTATTTTATCTGCTAACTGTTCTGCCAGTTCTAAAATATGAGTACACAAAATCACTGTTTTCCCTTCTTCTGTTATCTTTTTTACATACTGTTTAAAAAAACTTATACTTTGCGGATCCAACCCTATCAACGGTTCATCAAATATATATACCTCAGGATCACGAAGGAAAATACTTAACAACAACAATTTTTGTTTCATACCTTTTGAATACATCTCTATTGGTTTATTTATCGCTTCTTTCAATTCAAACTGTTCAAGTAAAAAATTATATTTTTCAACATCTAACTGTGTTTTATATACACCCATTATAAATTCTATAAACTCTCCTCCAACAAGCTTATTATAAATATATGGTTCATCAGGTAAATAACCTATAACTTGCTTAACTTCAATAGCTGAAACTGACACCTTTTTACCAAAAATATATACTTCACCTTTATCCGGCTCTAACACGCCTGATAAAATTTTAACAGTAGTAGTTTTTCCCGCACCGTTTGGACCTAACAAAACAAAAATTTCGTTTTTTAAAACTTCAAAACTTATATCTTTCAAAACTTTTTTATTATCAAAACTTTTACAAATATTTTTCACTTCTACAGATTTCATATTATATTAATATTGACAACAAACCTGCAATAAAAATAGGTAATACAAAATTATCATCAATAGGTAATGGTAAAAACTCTATTGCTGCTCCAAGAAATGCTGAAATAAACGCATATTCTATCTTCACAAAGAATAAACTACATAAAAATGCTATTAAAAAAAATGCTAACGAACCTTCCAAACTTTTCCCCCGCGATCCTAATCTTATTTTTCCAAACTTTATCCCGACCAATGCTGCAACTGTGTCTCCTAATGAAAGATATAACAAACTTAACGTAACAACATTTTTATTTTCTGAAAACAAAAATATGGTTAAGAATGTACCTGATAATGTCCAAATTAAAGTTGATACATTTTCTTTTTCTTTCTCTCTATATGTACCTTCAAAAATTTTTAGTATTAACCTATTCACAGATGGATATAACAGTCTTATTGTTTCAGCTATTAAATCAATTATTACTAAAGATGCAGAAATTATTAATGAAGTATTATAAGGCAGAATATTATATAACAAAGGGGAAAGCAGAGTTAATAAATGTAAACTCTTTCTTTTTATCTCTTGTTGTATTTTGTAATCTAAAACATCTGTTTTCATTTTTGTAAAAGGTAAGTTTTTGTATATTTTATAAATTTCATAATTATTTGATAACAAAAATAATATGCGTATTTCGTGTTAATTACAAAAAAATTTTTTATTTGATGAATCTGTGATGTTGGTAAAAATAGTATAACAAATAAAAAAATTAAAATCAAACAATTTATCATAAAAACAACAACTATTGAAAACAACCAACCAGAAATTTTGAAATCTTGTTGACCTAAATATATCGCGTATATTGTAAGTAACAAATGAAATGTTATAGTAAATCCTATAAAAAAAGATAAAATTCCAGTTGAAAAATTTATTTTAACAATATACTTCAACAACGCCCATAGAAAAACTACAATAATAGTATAAAATGGGACAAAATATGGCGATAACGCTATAAATGTATTAACTTTATCAACATAAACACTACCATATGACGAAGCAATCTTAACTTTTTTAACTGTACTTCCACAAAGATACGCACTTAACATATGAACAAGTTCATGACCAATAACATACAATTTTATCGGTTTGTATAACAAGAAATGAAGAAGTAAATACCCTACCACACCTAAAAGAAAGTATTGGACAAGACAGTTGTTTAATTGTATACTTTTTATAACATAAATTAAGGTATAAAATAACGAATAACAACAAGGTAATAATAATAATGCATAAAAAAATTTCATTACTTTATTGTGTATCAAAAATTTTATCATAGACAACCACTTTATTTTAATCAAGTTTTTTGCATGATTCAATGCTTTATCAGCATATTCATTAATTTCTCTAACTGTTGCACCACTGTAATACGTAATTCTAAATCACTAATTTTAAACATGGTACGGCTGTGGTTTTTTATAGGCAGTACCAACACAATCTATATAAAGAATCTTAAATTTGTAAGGATATTGTAAATATGCAGATAACGCAGCATAACTAAAATATTTTGGGTCAGGCATAATTTTTTGTAAGAAAAGATTATTTTATAATTTTAATTATTGTATTATCTTTATTAAACAAAACTTTAATTGGTTTTTTGTTTTGTGCATCTTTTGTTTCTTTATACCAGAACGACATAATTATAAGTTGATCTCCAACTTCCCCTAACCTTGCAGTACCACCTTGTAACGCAACAATTTTTGAACCTTTTTTTGCAGGTATAACATATGTTTCAAAACGTTCGCCATTATTAAGATTGATTACTAAAACAACTTCGTATGGCTGAATATTTGCCAATTCTAAGTATCTTTTATCTAATTTTATACTCCCAGTATAATAAAGATTTTTTCCTGTCACAGTCAAACCTTGTAATTTTGATTTTAAAACTTTTATAAACATAGTTTTTACTCTATCATATAATCTTCTATTTTATATCCTTTTTGTTCTAATTCTGTTTTCCACATTTGTTTTACTTGACCAATTTTTTGTTTAGCAAGTTTTACCCATTTAGTCTGCGGTGGTGCAAACAGGTCTATCACAGTTTTGTACCATATATAAGCATACTTTAACGAACTTTCTTCCAACTGTCTTTGTTTATTAAACTCAATAAGTTCTAACTTAATTTTATATTCTTCTTGTGATATTTTACCTTTAGCCAACAACTTGTATAATTTTTGTTTTTCTTTTTCTGCTTGTTTTTGTATAAACTCAAATTTTTTCTCTGGATGGTAATACCAGTCCATATATTTCTCTGCTTCTAAATAAGCTGAACGCGCTCTTAAGAAAATATCTAAATATATAAAAATGTACACTAATATTATACAACAAACTATTATGATTATTGTCTTGGAATATTTCTTAAAAAAATCTTTCATTGTTGATATCTTTTTTTAAACTCATCAACTTTTTGTTCAACAATTGTTATTTCTTTTGGTTTAGTTTTCAACAAATAATGAACTTTTGAAACTAAAAAATCTGGCTGAATAGGTTTCAACAAAACTTCCTTAACATTCGGTTCTAATTTGAACATCATCTGTATTTCCATATCACGAAAATGTCCAGTGATAACTATTATAGGCAAATCTTTATATTCTTGTTGCAAAATTTTTACAATCTCATAACCAGAACGTTTTGGTAACATTGCATCAAGGATAACTAAATCTGGTTTATTATTTTTAATCTTTTCCAAAGCTTGTTGACCATCAACAGCAGCATCTACTTTAAATCCTTGTTGTTTTAAATAATATTCCAGAAATTCTAAAATTGTTTCTTCATCATCAACTACCAAAACAAGTTTATTTTCCGGTTGTTCTAATTTAATTTCCGAGTTCATAACGAAATTATATATAAAACCTAATTTTTTATTTCAACAATTTATTTCTTTTCTGTTGTTTCTTCTTCAGCCCAGCTTTTAAATTTAAACCTTGGTTCAATTTGTATTTTTACATCAGAACCATATCTTCCTGTAGCAAGATCTTTCAATCCGTAGTCATAAACACCTTTGATAAAAATATTATTTTTTAACCTATAACTTATTTCAAACTCGTGTTTAAGACTGAGTTTATTTTGTAATTCAGCTACTGAGATACTATATCCTACTATCATGTCGGGCGTGATATACTTTTCAATACCATATTTTGTGTTTTTGAAAATATCCACTAACTTTAAGCTACCTGGTTCTTTTTGCTCAGTATCAACATTCTGTGATACAAAATCCTGTGATACTTGCGAAATTGTAACATTATCTGCTATACCCCATTTTTGTAATATATTTCTCACCATAGGTGTAGTCAAAGTTGTATCAATAAGTTTTATAAACTGTGTCCTAAGTAAAGGTAAAACATCGATTTTTTCTGAGGATATTACTTCAACTTTATTTTCATACTTTTGCATTTTACCAACACCTAAAATCAATGCTGTAATATCTTCTGTTTTTAATTGAGGATAATTTGAACAATACAATTTTGGTTTTATTTCATCAATTTTACTTCTTGGTATTATAAGTTGAACATTTATTTTTTCTTTTTCTTGAGTAACAATATTTGTTTCAGCTAAAAGTTCTAAATATACCTCTCTATGTTTTATTTCTAAATTACCAGATTTAATATTAAAATATGTATTCAAAAAATTGACTTTACCATGAGTTGCATCAACATCACCATTTATATCACTTTTTTCCATCCCTTCAGAATATTTAAAATTAACTTTACCAACAATATTTGCTAACAACGATTCGTTTTCATACCAAACATTGTTGTTAGCTACCAAATTTATGTCATAATAAACTTTATTAAAATCTCCTATTCTTTTAGACGACATTTCTCCAGGGTAAGTAAAATATGTGTTATTCATCACAATATTTCCTGATATAAACGGTATATTTTTTCTCTCTTTTTTTATTCTAAGATCAAAATGCAATTCTCCATTTGATACAAAAATTTCTTTGCTTTTAATAAACCAAAAAAATTTGTCTGATGGCAACGATAATTCAGGTATTGAGACAAAAATACCGTTACCACCTTGTGTTTTTACAGAAAAATCATAACTATTGTTCAACCCATAATATCCTGATAACAACATGTTTGTTTGTTCATAATTAGCAATAGCATTAATATTTATTTTATCTTTTTCTGAAACTAATCGTAAATTAATATTTCTTAAATATTTGCCATATCTATTAAAATTTATCCTACCATTTGTGATTTTTACATAACCTTCTATCTGTGGTTTATCTTTTTTACCTTTTATATGTAGATTCATCACCAACTCACCCTCAGCTGTTTTTACAACATCAAATAAATTGTTAATTATTAACAAATCGCATTTATATGACGATATTAGAAAATCAAATTCTGTTGTGTCAAAATTATAACTTCCTTTAACTGAAATCTTTTTGTCAGGTTTAAATACTATATCTAAAACTTTCATACTCAAATAGTCTTTATAAGTTGACAATTCAACATTAACTTGATCAATTTTAACTTTAAAAACTTCTATATTTTTAGCAAAAATTTCTGTTTTATACCTGTAATCTACTTTTTTATTTCGCAAAATACTTAGAACTTCTATTTTTCCATTTGTTTCACCTTTAACATCTAACTGAGACAAATTAAAAATGTTTAACAATGTCTCTATAGGAAATTTTGTAAAATTAATCACTAGAATATCACCATTATCCCCCATTTTTCCATTACATAACAACATTTGTTTTTCTGAAATTACAAATTTGAAATTGTCAAAAATTATATTAGTTTTCCCAAAAATAATCTTCCCTGAAAAATTTTTTTCATCAACAAAATCAATCTGTCTTTTTGTTACATTGTATATATATTTTGCTAAAAGTTTATCTACAAAATAGTCGTTTATCCAAAGATTGTTAAAAGAAAGTAAAATTTCAAAAATATTATTTTGCAAGTTAACAATTTGGCAATAAAAATTGCCCACAAAATTATTGTTTTTTATATTCAGATTTTTGATTTTACCGTTTAATCTTACCATATTTTTGTCTACTACAAATGAAGAGATTATTATTTCACTATTTTCGTTATACACCCTTCCTGTAAAATATTTAGTTGGACTTGTAACACTATGTAAATCGGAAAAGATTTCAATATTCATATTCTTTGTCAAATTAGACTGAATAAAATCTTGTATTTTTATTTCTATTTTCCCTGTGTCCGTTTTTATAACAGATATAAATGGACTAACTTTATTTTTATTTATAGCTGAACCAAGCAACATAATACTATTTCCTTTATTCTTGATATTGCCACTAAGTTTGTCTAAAAACATTTGTTTACCTAAGTAAATATTTTCCAACAAATAACTTCCAGAAACAAAAAATTCTTTATCTTTTACAATCTTTAACATTGCTACGAGATCAGTTTTAATCCCACTAATAATAAAGTTTTTTCTTTTAATATTTGCTTCAATAACGTAAGAGTAGATTTTAAAATTATAATTTCCTTTAGCAGATATTGTGTTATCTTTTGTTTTAATATTAAATTTTAACAAACCATCTTTATATTTACCATTTATTTCCATATTATCTACAAATTGTGTTTTATTGACTTGTAAATTTTTAATAACTGTTTTATATTCTGCTCCATCTTTATCTAATTCAACTATCCCATCAATGATACAATCAAGTTCATTTCTAACAAGTTCTACATTACTAGCTTTGATATTAAAAACTACATTTTTTGAAAAATCAACAGAACTATTTAACTCAAAATTTCCCTTTGACAAAAAATTATTATATTTTACGTACGCTGTTGCTGTTGAATAATTTGTACTAAATTCAAATTTTATATCTTTTGTTTTTGAACTAATACTACTTCTTGCTAAACAATTTTGTTTATTTATTACAACAAATGTTTTTATAACATAATCAAAAATCGAACCTGAAAGAATGACATTTTTTTCACTAAAATTTATTTGGAGATCAAACGGAACATTTTTTTGGTTGCTAACCAAAAAAATAGAATGGACAGTACTATCATATCTTATCAACCCTGTAACAATCTTATCCTTGGTTTTAAACCAAAATTTACCTTCTCCATTTACAACTTTACTATTAAACATAAAACTTTTATTTGCTAAATTTATTACAAACTTATAGTTTTTATCTTTGTCAACCAATGCTGATACTGATGTTTCTACTTCACTAAATAATTTAAAAAGATTAACTATACCATTGTAATCTATCCATATTTTATTTTCTCTTTCATATATTTTTAACGAACCTTCTACATTTTTACTTTCTATTTTGCCACAAATTTCACATGGCATAAATTTAAACGATCCACTAATTTTCATTTTTTCTTCATTATTAATGTTTATCCACAAAACATAGTCTTGATTCTGTGTCAAATCATACACTCCACGAAAATGTAAATTAGCTGTAACATCCCTAGGCACAAAAGAAAAGATTTCTCCTTTTAATGACCAAACATTTTTGGTAAGGTCAGAACAAAAGTTTAGTTTTGAACTTATTTTTTCTGTCCCAATTAAAAAAACAATATTTATTTTGTCTTCTTCAACATCTTTTCTTAATACATCTTTTATAGCTAACAACTTGTCTTTGTATTTTATCTCAACTTTTTTAATTCTTATATTTAGAGGAAGATATGACAAAAGCTGTTTTATTTTATCCTGAACCTCAGCTGTTTTTTCTTCTGGAGTTAGGAAAGATATTTCTTTTATATCTAAAAATATTTTGTCTGAGTAGAAACTGTTTAACGATAAAATTCCTTTTATTATCTTTTTTACACTAAAGTTTAAAAGTATATTTTTACTGTACAACTTACCTATTGGCAAAGTAATTTCAACATTGTATAAAAAAAGTTTATTTGGAAACAAATAAAAAACATACTTAATTTTACTTCCTGGATATTGCTCCAACAATATATTTTTTTTAACAAAAAGATAAAAGTTTATAATTCCTTCTATAACCAATAACATGATCAACAAAAATATAACTATAAATCTTATTTTCCTCATTGATTTATTTTCATTATACTGGATTTTTAAAAAATTTTTGTCTATGAAAAGAGAAAAAGAAACTTATTGACATTTCTATGGTAAGAAATATCTTCAAGTAACCTCTTTAATATCTGGATACGACTCAGATAGTTCAAACTTGATCCTTTCGTTTATCGAATCTACATATGAATAAACTTTATAAACTTTATCTGTAGCTGTAAGATTGTATTTTAACAAAATTTCTTCTGCGATAGCATCTTCTACATATTTTTGTAATACTCGTTGTAATGGCCGTGCTCCATAATGTTGATCGAACCCTTTTTCCAACAAAAACTGTTTAACTTCGTCAGAAAAAACAACTTCAATATTTTTCTTTTGTAACCTTGCATTAACTCTTGTTAACATGAGGTCTAAAATCTTATGCATTTCTTCTTTTGTCAATGGTTTAAATACAACAATTTCGTCAATACGGTTCAAAAACTCTGGGTTAAAAACTTTTCTCAATTCTTCCATAAGCAAAATTTTCATATTTCTGTATTCACTTTCTTCATCTTCTGATTTTACAAAACCAATTGATTTACCTTTGTAGATAAGTTTAGCTCCAATGTTAGAAGTCATAATAAGGACTACATTTTTAAAACTTACTTTATGTCCTAAACTATCTGTTAGCACACCATTATCCATTATTTGTAATAACAAATTAAAAACATCAGGATGTGCTTTCTCAATCTCATCAAGTAGGACAACTGAATATGGTCGTCTTCTAACATATTCTGTCAATACACCTCCTTCTTCGTACCCAACATATCCAGGTGGCGCACCTATCAATCTTGAAACATTAAACTTCTCCATATATTCTGACATATCTATCCTTATCATAGCATCTTCATTACCAAACAAAAACTCAGCTAACGCTTTTGCAAGTTCTGTTTTCCCTACTCCAGTTGGACCTAAAAATAAAAAACTTCCTATTGGACGTTTAGGATCTTTTATACCAGTTCTTGACCTACGGATAGCATTTGCTACTGCTTTAACAGCTTCTTCTTGTCCTACGATCCTTTTATGTAATTCGCTTTCTATGTTTAACAATTTCTGACTTTCTTGTTCAGTGATCTTTGTAACAGGAATATTAGTCCATTTTGAAACAATATATGCTATATCTTCAGCTGTAACAACAGGGACCTCTTTCTCACGATTTTGTTTCCATTGTTTTTTCATTTCCTCAATTTGTTTCTTAAGAGCCATTTCTTTAGCTCTATATTTTGCTGCTTGTTCAAAATCCTGTTGTCGTGACGCTTCTTCTTTAAGACGTATTACAGTCTGTAGCTCTTCTATCTTAAGTTTTATTTCTTCAGGAAGTTGAGTTGCTTTTAATCTCAACCTACTACCAGCTTCGTCAATTAAATCTATAGCTTTATCCGGTAAAAACCTGTCTGTTATGTACCTATCAGACAATTCTGCTGCTGCTATCAAACTTTCTAACGAATATTTAACCTTATGATGTTTTTCATATTTTTCTTTTATTCCTTTTAATATTTCGATTGTTTGTTCAACAGTTGGCGGTTCTACTAACACAGGTTGGAACCTTCGTTCTAACGCTGGATCTTTCTCAATATATTTTCTATACTCATCAATAGTTGTCGCACCGATACATTGTAACTCACCACGAGCTAACGCTGGTTTTAACATATTTGCAGCATCTACCGCACCTTCCGCAGCACCTGCACCAATTACTGTATGTAATTCATCTATGAAAAGTATAATACTATTCTTACTACGACGTATTTCTTCCATAATATTTTTCATTCGTTGTTCAAACTCGCCACGATATTTTGTCCCAGCTATCACAGCGCCTAAATCTAACGCTACTACACGTTTGTTTTGTAATATTTCTGGCACATCACCGGAAGCAATTTTTTGAGCTAAACATTCTACTATAGCAGTTTTTCCAACACCAGGATCACCTATTAAAACAGGATTGTTTTTCGTCCTACGAGATAAAATTTGTATTACACGTTCCACCTCTGCTTCCCTACCAATTACAGGATCAAGTTGACCTTCTTTTGCTAGCTGAGTGAGATCACGACTGAACTCATCCAGAGTAGGTGTTTTAGGAACTTTACGTACTTGTCTTACTGTTTTTGTAGATTTAAAAAACGGTACCTGAGATTCCACATCACCTAATAAAGCAAAAATTTCTTCTTGTACATCTTCGTAAGTAACACCTAAATATTCTAACACACGTGCTGCAATACCTTCTTGTTCTCTTAACAAACCCAACAAAATATGTTCAGTACCTACATATATATGTCCCATAAGATTTGCTTCTTCTACAGCATATTCCAACACTTTTTTAGCACGAGGTGAGAACGGTATCTCGCCTAACACCATTACGTTATCACCTGGTGGAACAATTTTTTCTATTTCATATCTAATTTTTTTTAAATCGACTCCAAGATTAAGTAAAACCTGAATTGCTAAACCTTCACCAACGGATATCAATCCTAACAACAAATGTTCTGTACCCACATAATCATGATTAAGCCGTTTAGCTTCCTCTTGTGCCATTAATATAACTTTTTGTGCTCTATCAGAAAATTTGTTCATAATTTTTAAATACCTTATTTTTTTATAAAAATCAATACTTAATATTAGTCAATTGTTAGTTAAACAAAAATTTTCTAAATTCTTAATTTCTTCTTTATATTTCTTTAGCGGTTCTAATAAAGAATAAGGAATTTTCATACTTCCGAGCAATGGAAGATTACCATCTACTTTTCCATGACAATCACTACCACCAGTTATAATTAATCCATATTTTTCTGCCAAATTTGCTAATTCTTCTATAACATTTTTATGATGTTTAGAATGATAAACTTCAATACCTTTAATACCATATTTAATAAATTTCTTAATAGTTTTTGAATCAATACATATTCCAAAATATGGATGAGCTAAAATAGGGATACCTTCTGACTGTAGTATCATAGAGATAGCTTCTTGTGGTTTTAATTTTATTTTAGGCACATATGCAGGTTTGTTATAACCTAAATATAATTCAAACGCTTCTTTAATAGAACTTGTTATTTTTTTCTCTACCATTAACCTTGCAAAATGTAATCTACCGATACTTTGAGTCGAATTTTTATTTTTAAAAATTTCTTCTTCATCTAAAAAAATATTTAATTTTTTCAACTTTTCAATAATTTTATATGCTCGTTCTTCTCTTGCTTTTCTAAAAAGTTCTAATTTTTGTTGTAATACTTTATTTTTATAATCAATATAATATCCAAGAATATGTACCTCTCCTTCACAAGATTCTTCATATTCAGCGGAAAGTTCTACTCCAGGAATAACTTCCACACCTTCCTTTTTTCCTTCTTCTATAGCTTCTTCAATACCATCGGTAGTATCATGATCAGTAATACTAACAGCAACAACGTTTAATTTCTTACAATATTTTATTATTTCCTTTGGTGTGAAATTTCCATCAGAGTAGGTAGTATGAACGTGTAAATCTATATATTTTTGTTTTTCATTCATATATTTACAAAAGTTCAGCAGCAAGCGCTGCAAGTTGAGACCGTTCAGTTTTTGTAAATGTTATATGACCATAAATTTCTTGCCCTTTAAATCTATCAATTAAATACACAAGACCGTTTGACGAATCATCCATATATGGACTATCAATTTGGTGTGGATCGCCAGTTAAAACAATTTTACTTCCTTCTCCAGCACGGGATACAATAGTTTTTATTTCATGTGGTGTAAGATTTTGTGCATCATCTATTATAAAAAACTGGTTAGGTAAACTACGACCACGTAAATATGTCAATGCTTCGACTTCTATCAATCCTGACTCAAAATAATATTCTAATGTCGATTGCAACTTTTCTGTATCATATTTATACATTTTACCTATTAAAAAATCTAAATTGTCGTATATAGCACCCATCCAACTAGATAATTTTTCTTCTTTTGTCCCTGGTAAATATCCGATATCGCGTCCCATTGGCACAACAGGTCTACTTATCAACAATCTTCTGTAAACTTTTTCTTCAATAACTTTGTGTAACCCACATGCTAACGCTAACAATGTTTTTCCAGCACCTGCTACACCTAATAATGTTACTAAACTTAATTTATCATCTAAAAGAAGTTCCATTGCAAACCTTTGTTGTACATTTAATGGTTTTATATTAAACACAGAAATTTCTTGTGATGGTACACGAACAGTTTCTTTTTTATTAAAATCTCCTTTTTTTATTCTGCATAAAGCACTGTGCGATTTATTAAATTTTAATATCAAAAATTCATTATAATATATCTCTTCCTCTTTAATATTAATTTCTTTCGCTAATTCTTCAACAAGAATTTTCCCAGAAGTAAAAATCTTGTCCACAACTTCCTTACTTACTTCAAACTCTCTAAATCCTGAATAAATCGTCTCTATACTTACTTTAGCACGTTCATAATCTTGTGTTACAAGACCTAACGCTTCTGCTTTTATTCTAAGATTGATATCTTTAGTTATGAAAATAACTTTTTCACCTTCCTTTTTAAGTTTAAGTGCTACAGACAAAATCCTATGATCAGCCTTATCTTCGATAAACTCTTTTGGCAACTCTTTATCCCAATCAAGCTCAATTTTTATTATTCCGCCATTATCAAGTTTAACACCTTCTATCAAACTTCCTCTTTTCCTCAACATATCAAGTTTTCTTGAAACTAATCTTGAATTACGGCCAAGTTCATCATTACGACGTTTCATCATATCAAGTTCTTCAATCACAGTCATCGGTATAACAACTTTATTATCAGCAAAAACAAATAACGAGTCAGGATCGTGTAACAAAACGTTTGTATCTAAAACAAAAGTTTTTTGTACCATAGCTTTAATACATCATCCCAATATTAAAAACTAAATCTTTAGCATCTTCTGTAATTCCTAAAAAAATTGCACTAAAAAATTTTCTGTATTCATCTAAATCATAGTTGATACCACAATATAAATAAGATTCAAATTTTTCCGAACCATTAATTACTATACCATCTTGTTCATCTTTTTCCTTATTTTCCCCTTTTACACCAAAATATAATCTGAAACTTTCGGTTAAATTGAACCAACTGCCAAAAGAATAGAGCAAACTTTCTCCGTATCTAAACCCATCAGGATTTACTGTATTATATCTATATCCTAAATTTACTAAAAGATTAAAATAATGCTGTGTTTTTAACACAATTTCTTTCTCAAGAAGCCATAGTACAATCAATCCAACACCACCTGTACCAAACCCTTTTCTATAATCCCCTGTTGGCAAACCTAAAGCAAATTCTGCTGAAACGGTTGGCCATGGTTTATTCAAACTTTTTTCTTCTTTTACAAAAGTATATTTTGAACCAAACAAAATATCTGAAACACCTTTCTCAACTGTTTCTTTATAACTTCTACTAATACCTCCCACTGCCATTCCTATTTCTAAATTATCATATATCCCCCAGTACAAACTTATGGGTATTTGCAGCTCTGCAGTATTGATGTCTATAATAGAATAATTCATTTGTAATTCCAACCCGTAGGTACTAACAGGACAAGATATTGTTGATTGATATGGTTTAAAGAAATTAAACAAATTTATCTGTGAAAACAAAGTTTGGACAAAAATTGTAATAAAAAGAAAGAGTAAAAAAATTTTATTTTTCATAGGTTTGAATTATACAAAATTATCTTTATCAAATCAACTTTTCAAAACAAAAAATTTTTTACATTTTAACAAATCTCACCACTTACAAGTATTCTTCCAAAATTATCGTATACAACAGCATATTGTCCTTTTGTAACAGCTTTTACAGGTTGTTCGAATAATATTTTGAGTCTATCTCTATCAAATCTTTCAATTTTACATTTAGCTAATGACGATTTATATCTAATTTTACAATATATATCCAAAGAATTTATTTTTTTAATATCTTCTTCGTATAAATTTAGTTCTGATATCATTAATTCAGTAGAAAACAATTCTTTTTCTGTCCCTACATATATAACATTATTTTTTGGTTCTATCTTTACCACATACATCCGTGTCCGTAACCCTTTAATGCCAAGATTTTTTCTTTGTCCAATTGTATAAAAAAAATATCCTTTATGATACCCTAAAAATTCTTCTGTATGATAATCTATAATTTTACCTTTCCCCACATTATATCCTCTAGAGACAATAAATTTGCCATAATTATTGTCCGGAATAAAACATATATCAAAACTTTCCCTTTTTTTAGCAACTTTTAAGTCAGCTTTAACAGCAATTTCTCTAACTTCATTTTTGGTTAACTCTCCTAATGGAAACATAATGTATGGTAAAATATTTTTTGGAATACTACATAAAAAATATGACTGATCTTTGATTTCATCTTTTGCTTTACACACAAAATATTTCCCTTCATACTGAACAATTCTTGCATAATGTCCAGTTGCTATATAATCTATATTAAACAAGTCTCTAAGTCTGTTATACACAAGATCAAATTTAATTTTCTTGTTACACCAAACACACGGGTTTGGAGTAAAGCCAGAAATATATTTTTCACAAAAATTTTTTATAATATATTCTTCAAACTCACGAGAAAAATCTAACACATAATGAGATATTCCCAATTGTGAACAAACTGTCTTTGCATCATAAACATCTCTTGGTGAACAACACAACTGTTTTTGTGTCTCAGTTAAACTATCACATTCCCATAGTTTCAAAGTTACACCAACCACTTCATACCCGTATTTCACCAACAAATATGCTGCAATTGATGAATCAACTCCACCTGACATTAATATTGCAACTTTTTTCTTTTTCATATTTTAAAATTATATATAATTTTAAACAAGTTATCAAATATTCTTCATAATTATTGAAACAAAATAAAGTTTTTGATATTCATAATTGAAATGAAAGTATTACTTGTGAACCCACCTATATATGATTTTAGTGCTTATGATGTATGGTTAAAACCTTTAGGTTTACTTTATCTATCAAACATATTAAAATCTAACGGTTGCGAAGTTGTACTTCTTGATTGTCTTGACAGAAATTTTTTTACTCAACTATTACCGAAACAAGACGGAACTGGCAAATTCCCTTCAGTTGAAGTTGAAAAACCTGACATAATAAAAAACATCCCATTAAAATTTAAACGATATGGTATTCCACAAAAAGAAATTATTAAATTCTTGTCACTTCATAAAGATACTGACTATATAATAATCACATGTTCTATGACATATTGGTATTTAGGTGTTAAAGAAATTGTAGATTTTATTCATGAAATTATACCTAATCCAAAAATTTTGCTTGGTGGAATTTATCCAATCTTATCATTTCAGCATGCATTTCATACTTTTGTTAATAAAACAACAAAAATTTTTTCAACATCAGACTTTACTGAACTTTTAGATTTTTTAGGTATCCAACATACAAACCAATACAAAAGTTTTGCCAATTTCCCTTCGCCAGATTTTTTGCATTATAAAAAAGTATATTATATTCCAGTACGTTTTTCTTACGGATGTAGATACAACTGCGCATACTGTGGACAGAAAATAATTCATCCAAAATACGAACAAAAAAATATTGAACAATTTGTTAACGAAATAAAGAATTTATATGAAACAACTAAATGTCAAAATTTTGTTTTTTATGATGATGAACTATTAGATAGCAAAAACATCAATACAACAATAAACCTTTTTTCTAAATTGTCAGAATTAAATTTACCTATAAAATTTTATACACCCAACGGAATTAACCCGAAATTCATAACAAAAGAAATAGCAAAACTTATGTATGAACTTAATTTTACTGACATAAGATTAAGTTTAGAAACAATTTCTGATAAAGTACACAAACTTGTAGATAAAAAATTATTGTTATCAGATTTTGAACAAGCTTTATCTAATCTTTTTTCAGCAGGGTTTAAATCTGACCAAATTTCAGTTTATATTCTTTTAGGATTACCTACAGAAACTATAGAAGATGTATATAAAACTCTACATTTCATTGCACAATACAAACTAAGAATACGGTTATGTGAACTTGCAGTTGTACCTTATGCTAAGATGTTTTCTAATATACCTATCGATGTAGATCCATTGCTGCATAACAATACAATATTTTTATTCAACGGTATACCAGGTATAGTTAAACCTTTGTATAAATTTGAAGAATTACAACAGTTAAAAACATACGTTAACCAAACTAATAAATCTTTAATTAACTGCTATGTTTGATACACATGCACATTTATTTGATAAAAAATTATTACCTAACATTGATATTTTGTTGAAAGAAATTAATAGCTCAAATTTTATAGGTGTAATTTGTATATGTGAAACAGAACAAGAAGTTGATTTATTTTTAAATTATTACAAAAATTATAAATTTTTATATTGTAGTATAGGTGCCCATCCTCATAACGCTAAAGAATTTAATCTACAGAAATTAGAGTGTTTACTTAACAAAGTGAAACCAACTGGCAAATTAGTAGCAATTGGCGAAACAGGATTAGATTTTTATTATAATTTTTCCAACGAAAAACAACAGATTAACTGTTTTTTAACTCATATTGAGTTTGCAAAACAATATTCTTTACCTCTTATCATTCATTCTAGAAATAGTGAGCAAAAAATTTTTGATATTTTGAAATCAAACAAAATTGAAAAAGGTGTGATACATTGTTTCAGTAGCGACTACGATTTTGCAAAAAAAGTGTTGAATTTAGGATTACATTTAGGTCTTACAGGAATAATTACGTTTAAGAAAAACAATAAATATGATGAATTACTTACTAAACTGCCCGAAGATAGGATAGTCCTTGAGACAGACTCTCCGTATCTATCGCCCGAACCTTTAAGAGGAAAAATCAATACACCGTTAAATCTCAGGTATGTGTTAGAAAGAATTTCAAAAATAAAGAATAAGGAACCGAAATATCTAGAACAAATTTTTGACAACAATTCTTTAAATTTGTTCAATATAAAACTATGAAAAAACGATTTTATTTTATTTCAATCTTAATTTTGTTTTGTTTAAACATTATATTCTACAACAAATTAGTTTTTTCTAACCTTACATACTTTCAACGTGACCTAATGATACAATTTAAACCTTGGAAAATTTTTATAAATAGTTATTTAAAAAACCTGTTTAACCCAAATTCTATATATTTAGATTTTCTTCCTTTATGGAACTTTTATAACCATTGTGGCCATCCTTTCATCGCAAATCCACAATCACAAATATTTTATCCTTTCAGTTTAATATTTTGCATTATAAAAGATTTTGTAGTAGCCTATAAATTTTTTCTTATCTTACATTTTTTTCTCTCAACATTGTTTATGTTTATTTTATTAAAAAAGAAATTAAGTTCTGTTTCCTCTTTATGTGGAAGTATTATTTGGACATTTAATGGATACATGCTTAGTAGGACAGAATTTTTAAGTGTATTTTCAACAATAATCTGGTTACCATTATTGGTTTATCTGTTTTCTTTTATTTCTAAAAAATTTGAATTCAAAAAAATCATATTAATTTCTATAATAATTGCGATACAATTCCTTGCTGGCCATCCTCAAATGTGGTTTTATTCAATTGTATTTTCGCTACTATACGCCATATATCAATCGTATAAATATAAATCTTACTGCCCTATCATAAGTTTTTTAATAAGTTTATTTTTATCTATTCTAATTTCAGCAGTACAGTTTTTTCCTACAACAGAATTTTTGTTTCATTCAACTCGTTTTGGCAAAGAAATAAAAAATATCGCTCAGTTTGGAATAAATTACAAAGAAGTAATTTTAGGATCTTTAAATTTTAAAGATTTGGTAAATCTTTTTTATCCGTTTAATTGGCAGTTTAATATTAAAGATTTTTACTCATCAAAAATTTTAACAATACCGAACTATTGGTGGTACACATTTTATATTGGCATATCCGCGGTATGTTTGTCAATTATCGGTTTTTTTAGCATGAAAAACATCATTGAGAAAATTTTTTATTTACTCATTATATTTCTTTTTATTTCTTATTCTTTAGGTGAAAATTTTGTATTATTTAATCTACTTTATAAATTTGTACCATTTATAAGGTTCTTTCGTTATCCTTCAACTTCAATGTTTGTAGTAATATTTATATTATGTTTATTTGTAGGTTATGGGACAGAATTTTTTGTTTTGAGAATAAAAAAATATAATCAATATATTACTTTTTTAATTCCTTTAGTTTGTTTTATTGAACTATATCTCTATTCTTCAAAGATTAGTATTTTATTACCCAAATCAATTCTATATGAGTCAACTAAAACAATTAACTTTTTGATAAAAAACACACAAAGTGATAAATATCCTTACCGTTTTGCTTTAACACCTATGACACAAAAATTATCAAGTGTTAAAGGAAAAACATTATATGAAGCAATTGTAAACTATCGCAATAGATTATTTGGCGATATAAATTTAGAATATTCTTTACTTAACTTTCGTGGGCAAGATATAGAACTTAGGAATTATTATAAATTTTTAGATTGTGTTTACAGTTGTAATTCGTTAGATGAATCTATACCTTACTTCTCTATTTCAAACACAAAATATATAATTTCTGTGATACTACAAAAAACAAAATTAGCAAAGTTAATACAAGATGATGAAATCAAAATTTATGAAAATCCTTTTGTTCTACCACCAGTATTTCTTGTAACAGAAAAAATTGTAAACGCAGATTTAGATGATTCATTAAAATTAATAAAAAAACTAAAATTTAAACTTTTTAATACTGTTATATTACACACTAACAACATTCATAATTTAAAATATAATCATCTCTCAACTACTTTTGAAATAGAAAAATTTATATACCATAATAACAGAATCTATATTGAAACAAACTCTCAACAAGATGGTTTTTTAGTTTTACCACAAAATTTTTATCCTGGTTGGCAATGTTTAATAAACAAGCAAAGAACTAAAATCTATCATTGTAACATATTCATGATGTGTATTTATTTACCTAAGGGAAGAAATAAAATATATTTTTATTACGATCCTGTAAGTTTCAAAATCGGAAGTATAATTTCTTTAGTTTCTCTATTATTTGTTATTATATATCTCTATGAAACATCTACATCACAGTCTCTTCAGTTTCTATATCAAAAAGATGAATCTTGTCAAGATTAACAATAATCTCTACTAATTGTCCAGGACGAACATTTGTATGTGGGTCAGCTTTTACAACAAAATTGTTTTTTCCGGAACTCAAATGTAAATAAGTCTCTGAACCAAGTAGTTCAACAAAATCTACCGTAAGTTTTATAACTGACCCTTCCTGTACTTGTCCAGGATAAGATAATATATCATACATATGTTCTGGTCTTATACCGAAAATCATTTTTTTACCAACATATGGCTCAACTTTTCCATAAAACTTTTTTGGTAGTTTTAAAACAAAATTGCTTTCATAGATATAAATTTCATCACCATCTTTTTTTATATCAACAGTAACGAAATTCATCGGTGGAGAACCAATAAAACCTGCAACAAATTTGTTTTTTGGTTCATCATATAATTTGATAGGAGTATCTACTTGTTGAATTACTCCATCCTTCATTACACATATTTTATCTCCTAAAGTCAGAGCCTCAACTTGGTCATGAGTAACATATATTATAGTTGTTTGTAATCTTTCATGAAGTCTTTTAAGTTCAGCACGCATCTGTACCCTAAGTTTTGCATCAAGGTTTGACAATGGTTCATCAAACAAAAACACTTTTGGTTTTCTTACAATAGCACGACCCACTGCAACACGTTGCCTTTGTCCACCTGAAAGTTCTTTTGGATACCTATCAAGAAGATGAGATATACCTAAAATCTCAGCTGCTTCACGGACACGTCTGTCAATTTCATCTTTTGAATATTTTCGTAATTTTAATCCAAAGGCCATATTGTCGTAAACTTTCATATGAGGATATAATGCGTAGTTTTGGAATACCATAGCTATATCTCTATCCTTTGGTGGTACATTGTTGACAACTTTGCCATCAATATAAACTTTCCCTTCCGTTATCTCTTCAAGACCAGCGATCATACGCAACGTTGTAGTTTTCCCACAACCAGAAGGTCCTACAAGAACACAAAACTCTTTATCTTTAATCTCAAGATTAAGATTTCTTACTGCAACAACATTACCATATTTTTTTGTTACATTTTCTAAAATTACTTCTGCCATAAAAACATTTAACCTCCTGTTTGTTAACCCGGGGACGACGAGATTTGAACTCGCGATCTCTGGCTTGACAGGCCAGCGTGTTAGACCAGGCTACACCACGTCCCCGGAAAAAATTAGAAAGTTTCAAAAATTTCAATAGTGTCAAAAGTAGCAAAAGTATAAAAATCTGGGCGGTAGAGGATTTGAACCTCTGACCTTCCGGGTGTAAACCGGGCGCTCTCCCGCTGAGCTAACCGCCCAGAAATTAAAAACTTTCAAAAGTTTCAATAGTATCAAAAATAGCAAAACTACTGGGGTGGTTGACGGGACTCGAACCCGCAACAACCTGGGCCACAGCCAGGTGCTCTATCCAGTTGAGCTACAACCACCAACTAAATAAAAAGTGTCAAAAGTAACAAAAGTTTAAAAATTATCTCGGACAGAACATACCACGCGCCTGGCGGGAGTCGAACCCACAACCCACGGCTTAGAAGGCCGTTGCTCTATCCTGTTGAGCTACAGGCGCATTAAAAACTGAGCCCGGAGAGATTCGAACTCTCGACACCCGGCTTAAAAGGCCGGTGCTCTACCAGCTGAGCTACGGGCCCAACTGAAATTTTAAATTATAAAAACAAAATTTTAACTTTCACAACTCGATAATACAAAAAATTATATACAAAATTATTAAAAAAAATTTCAAGTATCTCTAAAATTTTTCTAAAGTATAGTTTGGTATTACAGTATACTAATCGCTATTCGTTAAAATTTTCATGTTTCCATCAATACCAGTTATACATAAATCAATCTTTAATTTTTTATATCGTGTAGCAACTTCGTTATGAGAATGACCAAATATATTACTTTTTCCACAACTAATAATAGCAATTTCTGATGAAACTGTTTTTATAAGCTTTTCCGTTGACGAAGTTTGAGAACCATGATATGGTACTTTTAGAACAATACTTCTAAGTTTGTTTTTATATTTTGAACAAAGATATTATTTAACTTCAAATTCAATATCTACTATAAGAAGAACAGAAAACTTTTTGTATACAATTTTAAATACAATAGACGAATTGTTAGTTCCTTCAAAAAGGAAAATTTTTTTCCTGCAGGAAAAAACTTCTATTGTTATGTCTTTATCTAATTCAAACTTATATCCCCTTCTTCAATCTGTTCACATGTCAATCCTTTTTTATCAACAATTGCTAATAGATCAACATAATTCGGTATATCCATTATCTATAAACTCACCAATATCTAACAAATTTAAAATGCTAAACATCTCTCCAAAATGATTTCCATGGAGGCTAAAAAACTATTATATAATCAATTTTGTCTATACCTACGGCTTTAACAAAGGTACCAAACTTTTTTTCCTGTATTCCAAGCATTTTCTCCCATCCAATAAAGAAAACCCCAGCGCCAATTAACATTGTTTTTATTAGGAAAAATTATAAATATAGAATCGCCTTGGCCAATATTTAAAAAAGTTATATCTAAATCTTTATAGGAAGTTTTATATTCTTCAGGTAAAAGAAAAGACATCTCTGTACAAAAAATAAGATTGATACTAACAAAAACTTTTTAATATATTATAATTCATAAAATTTTTCAAACAACCACTTTGTTTCTTCCAGACTGTTTTGCTTTATAAAGTTTTTTATCAGCTTCTTCTATCAATGTTGTTATATCTTTCCCTTCTTGAGGATAAAAACTTATTCCACAACTTATTGTTAATTTTATTGTTTTATCTTGAAATAGAAAATTATAATCTTCAACATTTTTTCTTATTCTCTCAGCAAGTTCTACAACCTGTTGTTGTGTTTGATACGGTACAAAAACCAAAAATTCTTCACCACCCCATCTTGCACAAAGTCCTTGTTCTTTAACCTCTTGTAACAACAATTTAGCTAGTTCTTTTAAAACAAAATCTCCTACAATATGGCCATATGTATCATTTATTTTTTTAAAAAAGTCAATATCTATCATTATAAGCGAAAACACTGTATTGTATCTTGACGCAAGCAATAATTCATTATTTAACCGACTAATAAAATATCTTCTTAAATAAAGTCCTGTCAATCCATCTATACGGGAAAGTTCTTCAACTTCTTTAAACAATACGCTGCGGACGAAACCTATTTTTGTCTCATTAATAAAAAATCTAAGTTGAGATAAAAGTCTATCTGTTAACTGATGTTTAATAATAAAAATATACTCGTATAAATTAGAATAAATTTTTTCTGTAAAAAAACATTCGGTATTTGGCAAAGTTTGTTTTTCTTCCCACAAACTTTTTATTGTTTTTATCAAACTTTCGTTTGATGGGGAAAAAGAAATAATATCTATTACATCTTTCTTCTTTACCACTAAAATTCCAACATAGTTTATTTTGTCAACACCAAAGTATTCTATGATAACAGAATAAAATTTTTCACCAACTTTTGAAAGCTCAACATTTTTGTTAATTTCTTCAACAAGACTGAACAATTTTTCATATTTTGTAAGTTCCCGATGACTATTTTCATATTCTGTCTTTAGTCCAGAATATTCTTGTTCCGAAACCTCTGCTTCTTTTGATAGTTGTTCTATTATTTGCAAATTTTGTTTTGTAATATTCTCTATTTCAAAAATATGAGTTTCATATATTACTATCCACAAAATATATATAGCTATTGGGATCAATATAAAAATTTTTCTTTCTATCAACATATATAATACAAGAAGTGAGACAAAGAAGTAAATTAAATAAAACAAATCACGGTTTTTAACCAAAACTGATAATTTTTGATTTCTTACAGAAGTATAAATAAATAATGGAAAAATATTAACAAAAATTAAATTAATCAAAAATTTAGCCATAATATCTATCCCCATACAACTTTGTTTTTCCCACTTTGTTTAGCTTTATACAACAATTTATCTACATAATCAATAAACTCTTCTGTTGTTGAGAAATTTTCTGAATACGAACTTACCCCACACGAAACAAAAAATTTTATTCTTACAAGCCCAGGTTTCATAGAAGTTATATTTTTAGAAACAACTATAGTTTCTTTCATAACTAAATTTCGTATTTCCTCACAAATGTTTATTGCATTATTCAAATCCGTATTTGGGAAAACTACGATAAACTCGTCTCCACCGTATCTTGCTATAATATCCGTTTCTCTCAACCGCGTAGTTAAAATATTCGCAAATTTTACAAGTACTTCATCGCCAATATTGTGTCCATAAGTATCATTTATTTGTTTAAAATTATCTATGTCAAACATAGCCATAGAAAGAGATTTTTTGTAATATTTATACATTTTAAGTTTTTCTGTTAACAATTCTTTGAAATATCGTTGTACATACAATCCTGTCAGAGAATCCGTAATAGCAAGTTCTTTTATACTTTCGTACAGCTTAACATTAAATATAGCAATTTCAATGTAAGAGGATAACAACAATATTAACCTAAAATCTTCTTCTTCTATTTTATGTTTTGAATATACAACTAAATATCCTAAATCCTCATTTTCTTTTTCTCTACGAAATCTAACACAAACAAACGAGTTTATCCCGTTTTTAAGTAAATATTCTTTCGTTCGATAAAAATCTACAACTTGGTAAGGTTTTAAAAATGGTAGGTAAGTAGACAGGTCAGAAACATATACACTGTCTTTTTCTAAAAATGTAAACAATTTTTGCAGTACAGGTTCAATTTGTTTTGTATAACCTTCTATGTATATATACGTAACGAACCACGGAAATAATTTAACAAAAATCTCAGATAAATAAAAATTTATTTCTTCAAAACTTGTAAATGAAGCAAGTTTATTTATAATTTCTTCAACAATTTTATAATTTTGTATTTTACCTAAATTTTTTTTTATTTCTGTTCGCAGATAATTAATATTATATTTTATCTCACCAATTCTTTTCTCAAGATTTTCCCTATTTTCAAAAAACAATACTTGTTGTTTTTCCCTGATCTCATCAAGACGTAGTAACAACAAATACCATAAAATAAAAGATACCATCTCACTAATTATAACCATATTGTTTGACGAAGGCAAAAAGTATATACTTAAAATCCCAATAAAAATACTTCCAAATAAAATTAATATTTCAAAAAATAAAAATTTACTAATATGAGCTAAAAGTAAACTTACGCCAAATAATAAGAAAGAATAATTAACATAGCAAGGATATCTTATTATTAACCATACAGTAATTACGGTGAGACAAAATGTAAACAAATCTAGCAAAGACTGAAGGAATGCTTTCATAAATAAATAAAAAAATAGCCGGCGAAGGGATTCGAACCCCCGACCTGACGCTTACAAGGCGCCTGCTCTACCACTGAGCTACGCCGGCTTTATATTATTCTTCAAAAAGTGTAAACTCTACACCTGCAATCTCTATCTTATCACCATTTTTTGCCCCTTCTTTTTTCAACATCTTTTCTATCCCTAATTTTTTAAAAATTCTTTGCAACCGTTGTACCGCTTCTTCTGAAGAGAAATCTGTCATACTCACCAACTCTTCAACTTTTTTCCCTTTGATAACAAACTTATCTTCCTTTCGCTCAATCTTATACTCAGGAGTATATTCAAAGACAACCTTTTTTTCGTTTTTTATTATACTTTCAACAACTTGTTTTTCTTTATTTAATAAGTTTACAATTTTTTTAAGTAAAATATCAAGAGATTGCTTTTTAATTGCTGATATTGCTACAACAGGATATTTGTTTTTTATTTTTTTCTTAAAACTTTTTAAAATTTTCTCTACTTCTTCAGGTAATAATACATCTATCTTGTTTAACACTATTATCATTTTTTTCCTCATCAAACTTTTTGAATAACTTTTTAATTCGTTTACAATTATTTTATAATTTTTATAAATATTGTTTACATCACCACTTGAAATATCTATTAAATGTAATAAAATTTTTGTTCTTTCAATATGACGCAAAAATTCTATCCCTAATCCTTTCCCTTTATGTGCGTTTTCAATAAGTCCAGGAATATCAGCTAAAACAAACCTAAACCCTGAATAATCACATACACCTAAGTTTGGCGATGTCGTAGTAAAAGGATAATCAGCAATTTTAGGTTTTGCTGAGGTTAATACAGATAACAAGGTTGATTTCCCAGCGTTTGGTAACCCTATAATTCCTACATCAGCAATAAGTTTTAGTTCTAATACTAAAGTAACCTTCTCAGATGGTTGTCCAAGTTCTGCAATTTTTGGTGCACGATTTGTTGACGATTTAAACGCAGCGTTCCCTCTTCCTCCTCTACCACCTTTTGCTACTAACAAAGTTTGACCTGGCTGGTTTAAATCACCAAGAAGTATTAATCTGTTATTTTCATCAACTTTATAAACTACTGTTCCACAAGGTACTCTTATATATAACGATTCACCATCTTTACCATGCATATTTTTTCCTTTACCATGTTTCCCATCTTCAGCTTTATAATGAGGTTTAAGATAAAAATCATACAAAGTATTCATCTGAGGGTCAGCAACAAGATATACATCACCTCCTTTCCCACCATCACCACCATCAGGTCCACCGAATGGGACAAACTTTTCTCTACAGAAACTAACACAACCATTCCCACCTTTCCCAGATTCTACAAATATTTTTACTTTATCTACAAACATAAAATTTAACCATTATTTAAAGGGATAACATCAACACATTTTTTATCTTTACTTAAATATTTAAAAATTACTTTACCCAAAACTTTTGAATGAATTGTATAATCTTTGCTAACATATACATTCCTACCAGGAACAAATTTAGTTCCTCTTTGTTTTAAAATAATTTCTCCTGGTTTAACAATTTCTCCTCCGTATGCTTTTACTCCAAGATATTTTGGATTACTATCTCTACCATTTGTCACATGAGCCATACTTCCCCTCCTTTCACACAAAGATTACTATTTAAAAAACTTAAATCAATTTCAAAATGTTACCGTTAAAACTTTCTATATACAAATCTTCTCGTATTATATTACAATTACTTACTTCAACTCCAAAAATTTTATTTATTACAACTTCTGGTTTTAAAGTTTTATTGGGAAGTATTCTTAAATATAAAATTATAACTTTTTTATCAATAAGTCTAATATCTTTAACAATTTCGTTAAGATTTATCTTAATCGTTTCTGCAGTACCAACTTTTTGTTTTTCCACTATAACATCTTTTGTTTCAAAAAATTTCCGTAGCATATCTTCATCAATTTCTTTATCACACAAAATTATATATTCTGCTAAATTAACAACATTATTCAATGCTGGAATTCTGTTTAATGGTGAGAATAAAATTTTTGCTGATATCAAACTGAAATTCACTGGCAAACACTGGTTTATTTTATCTTTAATATTTGAAATATCTATAGGATAAAAAAGTTCCACATCAACATATTCAGAATTACTTTCATATCCAATAGGTACAGGTGGTGCAAACGACATTTTTATCTGTGGATTAAATCCTTGAGTAAAACGTACTGGTAAATCTGCCATTCTTAACGCTCTTTTTATTATTTCTATTTGGTCAAGATGAGATATATATTTTAAACTCCCTTTTTTTGAAAATCTCAATCTTATTGTACAAACACCAGTAGAAACATTAGAGATCTCTTTTCTTGGCAAAAGTTTGTATTCTGTAATATTTGGTATTATGTTTTCTACAGCAAAACTTGAGTCTATAAATTTGACATAATTAATAGAACTCAAATATTTTTGATAAAGTTTTTCTTTACTTAAAGAATATTGAATATCATCCCATACAAATTTATCTGTATCTTTATATTCAGTAAAAATATATTTTTCTAAATCAATTTGTTTTTCTACAATTTTTTGTAACCATAAGTCTGGATTAAAACTTTCACTCCAGTTATCAAACCTACTACCAGATAACCAAATTGATTCTATTAATTCTCCAACAGTTTTATCCCCACGTGAAATCATCCCTTCAATAAACGAAGAATAAATTTTAGATTTTATAGAATTAACTTTAAACTCTCTTTTTAAACTTTTTGATAAAAATACAAGTTTGCTATGTAAATTTTCATATGTATCCATCTTACAGAACTGAAACGGAGTATGAGGTTTAGGTACAAAAATTGATATGCTTATACTAAAATCTATTTTTGGGAAATACTTTTTTAAAATCTTGACAAATACAGGTATTTTTTCAATATCTTCGTTTGTTTCAGTAGGAAGTCCTATCATAAAATATAGTTTGATTTTATAAAATCCAAATTTATACAAAAGACTTATTTTCCTGAAAATTTCTTCATTTGTTATTTCCTTATTTAAAACTTTTCTTAACCGTTCAGTTGCAGCTTCTGGTGCCAAAGTTATAGTAGATCTCCTTGGATAGGACAATCCTTCTAACAACTTTTCATTAATATCTTCTATCCGTAATGACGGCAAGGAGATTGACACATATTTGTGATCATATTTTTTGTGAACAAAATTTATTAATTCTGTTAAATAAGGATAATTTGTTACACAAAAACCACTAAAAGCTATTTCTTCATAACCAGTATTATTTAATCCTTCTTCTATTAATTCAAATAATTGTTGTTTTTCTCTAAACCTTAAAGGTTTGTTTATAAAACTAGATTGACAAAAATTACAATTATATCCACACCCACGAGTAACTTCTATATTAAGTCTATTGTGTACTGTTCGTATAATAGGCACAGTAGGTTTTTTAGGGTAAAAACTTTTTTTAATATCTACAACAGAAGGACATACTATTTTATTATACCCTGGAATATACACTTCGTTAAGTTTATTAAGTTCATCAAAAACTACACTTTTTGTGTTTGTATTTTTTATTTTAAATTGTTGAATTATTTTAATCACATTTATAAGACTTTCTTCTGCTTCGCCTAAAATAAAAAAGTCTATGTATTCATCTAAGACATGCGGATTACAACTACATGGTCCCCCTGCTATAATTAATGGGAATAAATCTTTTCTTTCTTTTCTTCTAAATGGTATTTTTGCTAAAGATAATACAGTAAAAATGTTACTATAACACAATTCATGTTGTAATGAAAAACCAATTATATCAAATTCTTTTAGTTTATGTTTTGTCTCCAATGAAAATAATTCAATATTTTCTTTTCTCAGTTCGTTCTCCATGTCTATTTCAGGAGTAAAGACACGTTCACATAAAGAACCGTCATATGAATTTAGTAATTTATAAAGTATCTCTATCCCAAGGTTTGACATACCAATAACATATTTATCTGGATAACATAAACACACCTTGACTACATTTTGTTTATTCCATTTTTCATAAATTGATGATGTCTCAGAATTGTATTCAGAATTAATATATTGTCCAGGCATTTTAATTTTTTTTAAAATAAACTCTAAATTTTTCATAAAATCTTTACTATTATTTAATTAATATATGTATCTTCTTATATAAACTGAGTTTAATATTCCCACAGCCATATATGATGCAACTAAATTTGAACCACCATAAGACACAAACGGTAACGGAATACCTATGACAGGCATTAATCCTAAACACATACCTATGTTGACAACAAAATAAAAGGTAAACATACTTGTTATAGTAGCAGCGAGTAAACCACCATAAGTATCTCTGGAGGTAAAAACAATTTTAATACCTTCGAGTATAAACAAAAACAACAATAACATAACAACGCTGGCCCCAACAAAACCTAATTCTTCAGAAATCAAAGAAAATATAAAATCCGTATGTTTTTCTGGTACAAACCCTAATTTTGCTTGAGTACTTTTAAACAACCCTTTACCAAACAATCTACCACTACCTATCGCAATTTTTGTTTGTATTACTTGATATCCGGAACCCGTAGGATCAAAATATGGATCTAAAAAAGAAATAATCCTTTTTTGCTGATATATTTTTACAAATTTATGACTTAAAGTTACTCCAGTATAGCTTAACCAAAGAACAAAAATTGTTAACAAAACATATTCTATTTTAACTCTGAATAACAATTTTTTAAGTAACCACGAAATGAAACATACTATTAACAAAATTATCAACAACATTATAAAAAACTGTAAGTTAAAACCTTGTAATGATAAATGGACAAATTTTGTAAACCATCCTTTAACAAATTCTTTGTTAACTGTTAAATAAATTTTAGTTAAAAATAAAACAATCGTTGTAAAAAAGAATAAAAGTAAATACGACAACAATTTTTTATTAACACCACCAAGATAAAAACTTACAATTATTATAGGAAAATATACCACAATAGCAGAAAAATCTGGTTGTAACAAAATCAATCCTGCTATTATTAAAAAAGATAATGAAGCAACAAAAAATTTTGATAATTTAACATTTTGAAAATTTTTATCAAAATATCCACACAAAAACAAAATATAAAATATTCTTACAATTTCCGAAGGTTGTAATAAAAAAAATTTAAAGTTGATCCATGCACGTGTCCCTCTGTAAACACTACCAACCAATAATGTTAGAACAAGCAAAAAAACACAAATGAAATATATATACCAATGATATGGCTGAAACAATTGATAATTTATTAAACTGAACAAAAACATAAAAAAAAGTCCTAATAAAAACGCAAATAATTGTTTTGTTACATAAACACTACCTGAAGTTGAAAATGTAGCAGAATAAATCATTACAATACCAATCAAAGTTAAAAACATAACTATAGAAATCATCCTCCAGTTAGAACTATTTAACATTTTTTTAATCACATTCTCTTCACGAATTACAGGAACTTTTACTACTGTTTTAGTCCCCATATTCCATCTCCTGAGATTGTTTTTCTGGCAAAGATAATTTTATCTTTTGTGATTTGTTTATATATGCAGTAAATATTTGTTTTGCAATAGGTGCTGCAACAGCTCCTCCTTTACCACCATGTTCAACTATAATTGCCAAAACAAGTTCTGGAGAAACACCTTCTTTCACTGGACCAAAACATACAAACCATGCATGATCTTCTCCGTGAGGATTTTGAGCAGTACCTGTTTTACCAGCAATCGGGAATGATGGAATATACGCTGCATGTCCAGTACCACTTTCTACAACTGATAGCATAGCACAATGTAGAAAATCCCATATTTCTGGGTCAACATCTTTTATTTCTTTTTTCTGTGGTGCATGCGAATACAAAACATCACCATTAACATCGACAATTTTTGACACTAAATATGGTGTGTATATTACACCTTTATTTGCAACTGCTTCTGCAAAAACTGCAAGTTGAACAGGTGTAGCTATAACATACCCCTGACCAATACTTACAGAAATTGTATCACCATCAAACCATTCAATACTAGTTTTTTCTTTTTTCCATTTTCTTGACGGTACAACACCATAAGCTTCATAAGGTAAATCTATTCCAGTAGGTTGTCCAAACCCAAACATCTTCGCGTATTTTTCTATATTATCTATCCCTACTCTTAATCCAAGATTAATAAAATATACATTACAAGATAATCTTATACCATTTAACAAATCTACATATCCATGTCCTTTCTTCTCCCAACATTTGAATATTTTGTCTCCAAACTTGAACTCGCCTGGACAAAAAAATACAGTTTTTGTAGAACATTTTTTTTCATTTAACGCTGCAATTGTAGTTAAAATTTTGAAAGTAGATCCTGGCGAATATACACCTTGTACTGCTCGGTTAAACAAAGGTAAAGCATTATCTGTAAACAATTCCTTTCTTGCTTCTATTGATTGTGTAGTAAACAAATTTGGATCAAAATTTTTATACGAAACCAAGATACGGATAGAGCCATCTCTTGGGTCAATTCCTACAACAGCACCGTTTTTCTTAGTTTTTCTCAACGCTTCTTCAGCAACTTTTTGTAAATCTTTATCTATTGTAAGATACAAATTATTTCCTGGTCGTGGTGGCAAATTTTTTATTATTTTTGTCAAATTACCTTTTGCGTCAACTTCAGCTAGTAATGCCCCATTTATACCTCTTAAATAATCTTCATACATCTTTTCAACACCTGTTTTTCCAATAAAATCATTATAAGAATATCCTTTTGTCCTAAATTTTTGATATTCATCATATGTAATTTGCCCTACATAACCTATCACATGCGAAAATAATTCGTTATATAAATATCTTCTTCTAAACTCTGTTGAAATGTAAACATTTTTAATCCTATGTTTTAAACTAAGTAAATAAAAAATTTTTTCTCTCTCAACATCTCTACCTAAAGTAATTATTTTATTAAACCTTATCGCATCAAAAATTTGTTGTCTACTTGTAGGGAAAACTGTCAACAAATTGTTAATTTCCTCAATTGAAGATTCATCAACCGGATAATAAAACACTGTAATTGATGGTCTATTATCCGCTAAAATTTCGTTATTAACATCATAAATGATACCCCTTGGTGCATTAATAACAAACATACGTAACCTATTTTTTTCTGCAATGTTGTAGTAATAATTACCTCGGATTATTTGGTAATAAAAAACGATAAGATAAATAATTATTAAAGGGATTAGTAGTATATACCTTATTATTGAAAAAACACTAAAGAATTGTTCTTTTACAATAAAAGAAGTGTTTTCCCAATCCATAATTTTTTATATTAAATCATATCTTCTGTATAATATGATGAGAACTTGTAATTCTAAAAAGCCTATTATAAAAGTAGCAAAAAATGATAGTAAAATTATAAAATTATAACTAACAGTTTTCAATAAAAGCGAAATCAAAAAATATAATATATTGTATACCATGAACCCAAACAATATAGACAACACTTGTACATTTAATAAAGTTTCATTAACACGTTTATTCAACCAACCAAGAAGATATCCTGTGGTAGTTAATAATAATGTATTGGTACCAAATAAAGTAAGATGTAAAATATCATAAATCAAACCTGATATAAACCCAATAAGTACAGCTTCAGTATGTGTTAAAAATAATGAAATAAAAACTACATATACTAACCACAGATTTGGCCTAAGGTAAAAAGGGAAAATTTTACTAAATAAAACATCAAAGACAATTATAAGAAACAACACGGCTAAAGTTATAAAAAATTTTTTCATCTAAAAAGAAACAATAATTAAATTTTTTAATGCATTGATATTATAATTTAATTTAACAACAGCTTTTTTAAATCCTGTAGGAGAAACATCTACATCTATTACTCTCCCTATCTCAATACCTCCAGGTAAATTACCAATACTACTTGTTACAACAACATCGCCAATTCTTACATCATCTTCTAACAAAAGATAATCTATAGACAACTTAACCGAAGATTCGCCTATCAATACACCATAAATAGGTTTATCTTTAATTTTTACAGGTAGCATACTTAATGGGTTAGTAATTAATAAAATCTTTGCTATATTCTTATCTATAGTCCATATACGGCCAACAAAATAAAATTTGTCCGGTTCAATATAAACAATAACAGGCATATCTCTACTAAGAGTAGATGAAGATTTTACTAACACTACACATTCGTTATACCAATTTTTACAATCACGAAATATAACTTTGGCGGGATATAGTTTATAACCAATATTTTTTGACAACTCGTTTACCAACTGTTGATGATGTTGTTCTTCAACAAGGGATGAATAATACATTTTGTCCATATAAAATTTTTTTACTAATTCTTTCAACTTTATATTCTCTTCATACATATACGAAAGTTGAAGAAACTTATTAAATGTGTTAAATGGATAATTAACAATTTTATATACAGGTATATAAGAAATAGAAAAAAAATATACGAAAAAAACTCGTATTGAATGAACCTGTTCTGTTATTGTTTGTATTGACAAGAAAATTAAGGAAAGTAAAACAAATAAAAAAAATAAAATTGTAGGTTTATTCTTTGTAAAAAATTCTTTAATTGTCATTAAAAGAATCTTTTTCTTCTCTTAACATTATCAAGTTCTTCAAGATATTTCCCAGTACCACGTACTACACAAGTTATAGGATCGTCTGCAATCCTTACTGGCAACCCTGTCTCCTTACTTATAAGTTTATCAATACCACGTAACAACGCGCCACCTCCTGCTAATGTAATCCCTGTCTCAACTAAATCAGCAGCAAGTTCAGCTGGAGTTTCTTCAAGCGCACTTTTTATTAGTCCAATAATAGAAGATACAGGTTCCATTAACGCTGCTCTAATTTCCTCAGAGGTAACTATAATTGTTTTCGGTAACCCTGTAACTTGATCTCTTCCACGAACTTCCATTGACAACTCTTCTTCTAAAGGAAATACGGAACCAATACTTATTTTGATTTCTTCTGCAGTATTTTCTCCTATAAACAGGTTATACCTGCGTTTAAAATATTGTACAATAGCTTCATCAAGTTCATCTCCTGCAATATCAAGCGATTTTGTCACTACCATCCCACCTAACGAAATAACACCTACTTCTGTTGTACCACCACCCATATCTACAATCATTGACCCACGAGGTTGATTTATCTCAATCCCAGCACCTATTGCTGCAGCCATAGGTTCTTCTATAAGATAAATTTCCCTAGCACCAGCTTGTGCAGCAGATTCTCTTACTGCACGTCGTTCAACTTCAGTTATTCCTGAAGGTATGCCAATAACTAACCTTGGATGAAGAAGTGTTTTTTTATTATGAACTTTTTGAATAAAATATCTTACCATTTTTTCTGTAATTTCAAAGTTTGCAATAACACCATTTCTCAACGGTTTTACTGCAACAATATTTGCTGGTGTTTTACCCAACATACGTTTAGCTTCTGCACCAATTGCAAGAATCTCGTTGGTTTCTTTGTCTACAGCTACCACTGAAGGTTCACACAAAACAATACCTTGTCCCTTAACATAAACTAAGACAGTAGCTGTACCTAAATCCATCCCCATATCATTAGAAAAAAGTTTAAACAAGAAATCAAACATAATTCCTCCAAATAAACAAAAATTATCTAAACCTAATTACACACATTTTTGCATTATCTCCTTTACGATATCCCAAATTAGCTATTTTTACATAGCCAGAATTAATATCTTTATATCTTGGAATAATAACTTTTATCAACTTGTCAGCCAGCCGTTCAGAAAATAAATATTTATTCGCAATCCTGTATTGATTATAAACTTCTTTAGTCTTTTTTATTTTGGATATCAAACGTTCTATAAACCTCCGCAATTCTTTTGCTTTAGCAGTTGTTGTTTTTATACTTTCATACCTAATTAGACAACTTGCTAAATTTCTTAATGTTGCCATTCTATGTGATGATGGACGGTTTAATTTTCTTCTTGAAATATTTTTTATCATATCTTCATCCCCAACGATAAATTATGTTCTTTAAGTTTTTGAATAATCTCTTCTATAGATTTTTCACCTAAATTACGTATTGTTCTAAGATCATCTTCAGTTTTTGCTACAAGATCAGCAATTGTAATTATTTTGTTTTCTCTAAGACAGTTTTTAGGTCTGTTTGACAATCCTAAAACTTCAATTGGTTGTGAAAGAAGTTCTTTTAATCGTATTTTTTCATGTTCTTCCATTTCTGTTTCTTTTTTCTGTTCTAACAACTCAAAAACTGAAGCTTTAAAGAATATATCTAAATTATCTCTTAATATTTTTGCTGAATAAATTATACTATCTTTTGGCGAAATAGTACCATCAGTCCAAACTTCAATGATAAGTTTGTCATAATCACTTTTTTCTCCTACACGTATATGTTCCACTTCATAATTAACTTTTATCACTGGCGAAAAGATACTATCTATAAACAATGTCCCAGCTGGATATCCAGGCTTATAGTTGTTTTCTCTCAAAACATAACCACGTCCTTTATTAACTTCGGCTTCAATTTCTAAAACACCTCGTTCATCAATAGTAGCAATATATTCATTTTTGTTAACAATTTCAACATTCGGTGGTACTTTAAAATCACCTGCTACAACAACAGTTTTATCTTTTGACCCTTTTACAGAAAGTGTAATTTTTTCAGGACCATCAGAATAAAGTTTAAATCTAACCTTTTTTAAATTCATAAGAATATATATAACATCTTCTTTAACTCCAGGTAAAGAACAAAACTCATGTGGAGCATTATTAATTCTACAAGATGTTATAGCAGCACCTTCCAAACTTGACAACAAAATTCGTCTTAAAGAATTTCCTATTGTATGTCCAAAACCTCTTTCAAACGGATATATAGCAAACTTACCATAAATTTCATAATTGTATTCGTTCTTTTTTATCTTATCAGGTTCAGTTATTTCTTCAAATTTTTGTGGTAACAATAGTTTCTCCATATAACCTCCTCTATTTTGAATAAAATTCTACAATTAATGTTTCGTTTATTGGGAAAGAACATTCTTCTCTTGTTGGCAAACCAACTATCTCAGCTGTGAATTCTTCAGGATTATATTTTATCCACGATGGTATTCTACCTGAAAAATTTTCTATACTTTTCAAAACATAAATATTATCTTTCACTTTCTCACTTAACTTAATTACATCACCTGGCTTAACCAAATATGATGGAATATTTACTTTTTTATCATTAACAATTATATGTCTATGTGAAACTAATTGCCGAGCAAATTTTCTTGAAGACGCCCATCCTAAAAGATATACAACATTGTCCAACCGTCTTTCTATTATCTTTAATAAATTTTCACCTACTAACCCTTTTTGTCTTCTTGCAAGATCAAAATATCTTTTAAGTTGACGTTCAGTAAGACCAGCCATACGTTTCAACTTTTGTTTTTCCCTAAGTCTTCGCCCATACTCAGACAATTTTATAGGTTTTCTTCCATGTTGACCAGGAGCATACTTCCTTCCTTTTTCAATAGGACATTTTTGTGTATTACATTTTTCTCCTTTTAACATTAATTTTTGTCCTTCTCTTCGGCAAAGTCTGCATACTGGACCTATATATCTACCCATACTTTTTCTCCTTAATTTTAAGTTTAGAGAGTATTATACTCGACGTAATTTTCTTGGTCTGCAACCGTTATGAGGAATTGGTGTAATATCGTATATAGCAGTTACTGTAAGTCCTGAATTTTGTAACGCACGTATTGCAACTTCTCTTCCAGGCCCTGGACATTTAACATAAACAGAAACATATTTTAAACCTAATTCAACAGCACGTTTTGCAGCAGTTTGTGCAGCAACTTGTGCTGCAAACGGTGTACCTTTTTTAGTACCTTTGAACCCACAACTTCCAGCTGAACTCCAACATATTGTATTACCTTTGTTATCTGTCACAGTAACAATTGTATTATTAAAAGTTGATTTTATATATACTCTCCCAACTTGTTCTGTTAACCGTTTATCTTTTTTCATAAAAACTCCCTTTCTTTAAAAGCTATGCTTTTGTTTTTTTAGCAGATTGCTGTTGCATCAATTTCTTTGTTTTTGCAGTAACAGCACCAACAGTTTTCCTTGGACCACGACGTGTTCTTGCGTTAGTTCTTGTCCTTTGTCCATGAACAGGAAGATTCCTTCTGTGTCTTAATCCTCGATAACATTGGATGTCTATTAACCTTTTTATATTTTGTTGCACTTCTCTTTTTAACTCACCTTCCACTTTAAGATTTTCAGCAATATATCTATCTATCGCAGCAACTTGTTCTTGAGTAAGATCTTTTGTCCTTATTGAACCATCTATATTAACTTCTTGAAGAATTTTTTTTGCTAAATTTCTTCCTATACCATAAATATAACTTAAAGCTATATCTATCCTTTTATTACTTGGAAGATTTACTCCAGCAATACGTACCATAAAATTATCCTCCTTGGAAACAAGTAGATAATAGAAAGTATAAAAATAAAAAAAAGAATCTTTTTTCTTAACTCCTAACAACTCTCATCCTTGTTTTTGTTTATGTTTTGGATCAGAACAAATTACTATGATACTTTTTTTTCTCTTAATAATTTTACATTTTTTACAAATTTTTTTTACTGAACTACGAACTTTCATTGTTTTCTCCAAAACTTTTAAAAAACTTATTTATTAGAAATTCTATACAATATCCTTGCTTTAGTAGGGTCATAAGAAGACATTTCTATTTTTACTCTGTCCCCAACAACAAGTTGTATAAAGTTCAACCTCATTTTACCACAAGGATAAGCTAAAACAATATGGCCAGTATCGTCTACTTTAACTCTAAACATTGTAGCAGGTAAAACTTCAACAACAGTTCCTTCAGTAATAATTTTATCACCTTTTTGTTTCATAGATTTAAAATAACGGGTTTTATAACTTCATCTTTTGTAAGTATTTCACAAGAATTTTCTTTCACCAATACCATATGTTCAAAATGAGCACATAAAGAACCGTCTTTCATTTTCACAGTCCAATTATCTTCTAAAGAAACGGTTGTCCTCCAGTCACCTAAACTCACCATAGGTTCTATACAAATCACCATGTTTGCTTCCAACCGAACCCCACCATTTTTTTCACCAAAATTTGGTATATCTGGTTTCTCATGCAAATTTCTACCAATTGTATGTCCAACATACTCGCGGATAACACTCATTTTATTTGATTCTACAAAACGTTGGATATAATATCCAATTTCGGATGTTCTACTACCAGCTTTAATATAAGGCAATACTACATGTATTGCTTGGTACGCAACATTCAAAAGTTTTAAAATTTTCTCTTTTTTCTCAGAATCACTATTTATCCATAAAGTTGTCGCAGCGTCAGCATAAAATCCTTCGTACTTTATACCAACATCAATTGAGACCAACTGTCCCTTTTTAATTATTTTCTCTTTTTTAGGCACACCATGAACAAGTTCGTCATCAATCGAAATACAACTACATGCAGGATACCCTCTATATCCTTTAAAAGCTGGTTCACAACCTAATTTTTTAATTTTGTCAAAGATAATTTCTTCTAAGTCTAATGTTGATATACCTACCTTTATATTTTTCTTTGCTGTAGAGATAACATCGCTTACTAACAATGCTGCTTTCCTAATTATTTCTATTTCCTTTTCACTTAACGTTTCTATTGTAAATTCGTTAATGTTCATTTAACAAAACATCACACATTTTTTTGTACACATTTTCTATTTTATCTTCAGCGTTAATAGTAACTAAAAGTTTTTTCTTTTTGTAATAATCAAGCAATGGTAAAGTATCTTTTTTATATACTTCTAACCGTTTTTTAACAGTTTCTAATTTATCATCATCACGAATGATTAACTCAACTTTGCATACATCACATAAATTATCATTTTTTGGTTTTAAAGTATAAATATTATACACTTTCCCACATTTTGGACAGGTTCTTCGTGAAGTAAGCCGTTTTATTATTTCTTTATCAGAGACTTTAAAATAAATTACTTTATCAATACCATCCTTTTTTAAAGCTTCGTCTAAAAGTTTTGCTTGATTAATATTTCTTGGAAAACCGTCAAGTATATAATACTTTTTATTTTTAATCACTGAAAACAAAGATTTAAACACAATATCATCCGGTACTAAAAGTCCTGATTGAACATATTTTTTGATAGAATCTGCCAATTTTTTTGGTTTGCCTGTTTTTATAATTTTTCTAAAAATATCACCTGTAGAAATATGTGGTATTGAAAAATTTTTTGACAACAACTGTGCCTGTGTCCCTTTACCAGAACCAGGAGGTCCTAAAAAAACTATTTTTTTCTTAAGTAACACTTGTTTCATAAAATTTATTGTATATTAAACCATCTTCCTTTAATTCTAACATTCTTTGCTATACTCTCATAGTTACGCATAACAAGATATGATTCTATCTGTCCAATTGTATCTAACGCAACACCTACTGCAATAAGTATAGTCGTACCACCAAAATAAAATGGAGCATTAAACCATTTACGAAGGAAATCAGGTAATATTGCTATTATTACCACAGCAATAGCACCTCCTAAGGTTATTCGCTCTAACACGTACTGTATATATCTCGCAGTAGGTTCACCGGGACGTATCCCAGGTATAAACCCACCCCATTTTTTCATATTTTCAGCAAGATCTTGAGGGTTCAAAATTATAGAATTATAAAAATAGCAAAAAAAGATAATTAACGCAGCATAAATTATTTCGTACAATACTCCGCCTCGTGTCCAAAACGACGAAATTTTCTGTGCCCAAGTAGCGTTTGGGAAAAACTGTAGAACAGTAAGCGGTGCTGTCATCAAAGATACAGCAAAGATTACTGCTATAACACCAGCAGTATCAACTCTTAATGGCAAAAAAGTTGACGCTCCACCATACATTCTTCTACCAATAATACGTTTTGCATATTGAACAGGTATTCTTCGTTGTGCTGTTTCCAACCACACAACACCAATCAAAGCAGCAGCAATGATTATAATTAAAACTAATGCTGTTATAAAACTCATCTCTTCTGCATAAAATAGTTGAAAAAAATTTTTAATTGAACCAGGTAATCTGTCAACAATACCTGCAAAAATTAATAAAGATATTCCGTTACCAATACCAAGTTCTGTAATTTGTTCACCCAACCACATAACAAACATTGTTCCTGTAACTAATGTTAAAACTGTAATAAATATAAACCTAAACGAAGTATCAGATACTACAGGTAACTCACTTCCTCTAACAGGCATATGTATAATCATCGTAGTTAACCCGATCGCTTGTATAGCAGCAAGAAGTACTGTAGCATATCTTGTTAATTGAGCAATTTTTTTTCTACCAGTTTCTCCTTCGCGTGCAAGTTGGTCTAAATAAGGTATCATATGTGCACCTTGTAACAACGACATTATAATCGATGCATTAATATATGGCATAATACCCAATGCAAAAATTGATAATCTACTTAATGCTCCACCTGAAAAAATATCTAAAAATCCTAACATACCGCCACGATGTGCATCAAACAAAGCTTTTAATGCTTGTGGATTAACTCCAGGAAGAGGTATAGCTGCACCTATTCTAAATATCCCAAGTATTCCTAAAGTAAACAATATTTTACGTCTAAGTTCTTCTATTTTAAATATATCAATAATCGATTCGAACATATTCGCCTCCAGAAGAAGATAATAAATCTAACACAGATTTTGAACATTTGTGAACAAAAAGTTTTATTTTTCTATCAACTTTTACATTGTTTTTGTTATTCTTACAAATAACTTTTACTGGTTTGTTTAAAGATTTCACAATATTGAATTTTTTTAAAGTATCAATATTGATCTCTTCAATTGTTTTTGGTATTTTTTGCAATATATCTTCAAAATAAACCTCTTGATATTCAACAGCAAATCTTTTATTAGAAAAACCAAATTTAGGTAACCTTCTTAACAACGGCATCTGTCCACCTTCAAACCCAGGATTCTTACCTTCACCAGAACGAGCTCTTTGACCTTTCATACCACGAGTTGAACCACTACCACCATGACCAGATCCTTCACCGCATCCAATCCTTTTCTTTTTATGTTTTGAACCAAACTTAGGTTTTAAATTTGATAGACTTAATCCTGTCATATTATTTACCCTTTTAAAAAATATTTTATTGCTGTCTTAACATTTTTACCTCATCGTATGTTCTAAGTTGTTTTATTGCTTCTATTGCAGCATATACTACATTTATAGGATTTGTTGAACCAATAATTTTTGTAACCACATTTTTTACACCAGCAGCGTCCATCACCGCACGTAATGTTAACCCTGCAATAACACCAGTTCCTTCTTTAGCTGGTTTCAACAACACTTTTGTAGCACCCCATTTCCCCATCACTTGGTGTGGTATAGTATTATTTACAATTTTTACTTGTACCAAATTTTTTAATGCTTTTCTTGCAGCTTTACCTATAGCAGCGGGCACTTCATTCGATTTACCAATAGCGTATCCTACCAAACCATTTTTATTCCCAACAACAACCGCTGCTGAAAACGATAATCTTTTACCTCCTTTAAGAACCTTTGCAACACGACGTATTGAAACAACATATTTCTCAAACTGTTGCTCTTCTAAAGGTAAGGAAACTTCTTCCTCAATTTCTTCCGTTGAATACGGTTTTTCTTCGTAGTCAATTTTTTCTTGAGAAGAAAACTCTTCTATTTTATTTAATTCTGCCATAGTAAAAACCTCTCTATTTAGAATTCTATACCTCCTTCACGCAATCCTTCAGCTAATCTTTGTATTCTACCTATATATTTCTTTCCGTTTCTATCAAAAACAATTTTTGTAATACCAATAGCTTTTAACTTTTCAGCTAAATGTTGACCTACAATATAAGCCTGTTCAGATTTTGTTTTTCCTTTAAGAGACTCTCTTATAGATTTACACAAAGTAGAACATGCTGCTAAAGTAACTTGTGCTTCGTCATCAATTGCTTGTGCATAAATATGTTTCAAACTTCTATAAACAGAAACTCTTGGTCTTTCTTTAGTCCCAAAAATTTTTTTAGCAATTCTTAATTTACGCCTTTGTAATCTTATTTTTGGAGCAATTTTTTCCCATAAATTCATTTTTATTTCTTACCTCCTGCAGCTATAGCCGCTTTTCCAGGTTTACGAATTATATATTCATCTTTATACTTAATTCCTGTACCTTTATAAGGTTCAGGCGGTTTTATAGCTCTAATCTTTGCTGCTGTTTCACCAACCAGATATTTGTCAATACCACTAACAGTGATTTCTTGTCCTTTTTGATCCAATGTTATTGTAATACCTTTTGGTATTTGAAACACTACAGGATGTGAATAACCTACTTTAAGAACAAGTTTGTCATTTCCTTGTAAACTTGCTTGATATCCAACACCAACAACCTCTAAAACTTTTTTATATCCTTCAGTTACACCTTTAACCATATTTTTTACCAAAGCGTAATAAAGTCCTTGATACATTTTTCCTTCTTTAGTTTCTTCTTTTCTTTTTACATATACAAGATTATCTTCATTTACAATATCTACATATTTTGCCATTTTTATCTCAAGTTCAAGTTGACCTTTAGGTCCTATAACTTTTACTAAATTTTTATCTTTTTGATACTCAAACTTCACTCCTTCTGGCAATTGAATTGGTTTTTTTGCTAATTTACTCATAGTCTCATACCTCACTTTTTATCTTACATAACAAATAATTTCACCACCAACTTTAAGCCGTTTTGCTTGTTTGTCAGTCATTATTCCTTTTGGTGTTGAAAGGATATATACAGTAAAACCATCTGATTTTAAATCTTTATAACTACAATATAATCTTCTACCAGGTTTAGACACACGAACAATTTCTCTTATTACTTGTTCTCTATTTGGCCCGTATTTTAAAAATATTCTTAAAAAACTTTTATTTGTAGCATCAACTTTTTTATAATTTGCAATAAAACCTTCTTCTTTTAAAACACGTGCTATTTCAGCTTTCAATTTAGAATATGGTACTTCTATCTTTTCTTTATATACAGCTATAGCATTTCTTATTGCTGTCAACATATCTCCAATAACATCACTACTCATGCTTTGCCCTCCGTATTTTTAATATTTCACTTATTTACCAACTTGCTTTTCTTACTCCTGGTAACATTCCTTTATGTGCTAAATTACGAAAACAAATTCTACATATGCCAAAATCACGAATATACCCTCTTGGCCTACCACAAATTCTGCATCTATTCCTATATCTTATAGGATATTTTGGTACTTTACGCATTTTTGCTACATCTGCATCTGTTGCCATATTTTTACCCCTTAATTTTTATTGTTTTCTAAAAGGAAAGCCAAGTAAACTAAGTAGCTCCTTAGCTTCTTCATCAGTTTTTGCAGAAGTAACAATAGTAATATTCATACCACGTGCGCGATCAGATTTTTCAATATTAACTTCAGGGAAAATATATTGTTCTGTAATTCCTAAATTATAATTTCCTTTACCATCAAACCCATGTGGAGAAACACCACGAAAATCACGAATTTTTGGTAACGCTATATAAATTAATCTATCTATAAACTCATACATTCTATCACCTCGTAATGTCACTTTTAACCCGATTGGCATACCTTTTTTTAATTTAAAATTAGATATAGATTTCTTAGCACGACACACTTTCGGTTTCTGACCAGTGATCATTGCCAATTCTTCCATAGCTATGTCCAAAGATTTAATATTCTCTTTTGCTTCGTTAACACTCATGTTTACGACAACTTTTTCAAGTTTTGGTACCTGATGAATATTTTTATATTTAAACTTTTTTATCAACTCTGGAACAACATATTTTAAATATAATTCTTTCAATCTTGGTACATATTTTTCTTGCATATTTTAACCCTCTTTCATTATATTTTACAGAATCATCTCTTTACATTTCTTGCAACACCTTACTTTTTCTCCAGTTTGTAAAAAAGTAAAACCTACACGAGTTGGTTGGTTACATTTTGGACAAACAAGTTTAACTTTTGAAATATGTATTGGTTTTTCTATTTCTCTTATTCCACCAGGCATTGTCTGTGTTGGTCTCATATGTTTTTTAACAACATTCACTCCAGAAACTAAAATTTTGTTTTCTTTTGGAAAAACTTTTATAACTTCTCCTTTTTTTCCTTTATCATCACCAGATACTACCATTACAATGTCTTTCTTTCTTATTTTTCTCATAACCTTATACCACCTCTGGCGCTAAAGATATTATTTTTAAAAACTTATTTTCTCTTAGTTCTCTCGCTACAGGACCGAACACACGTGTACCTTTTGGTTCCATATTATTATCAATTATCACACAAGCGTTTTCATCAAATCTTACATAAGTACCATCTTTACGAGCAATCTGTTTTACTGTACGCACAATTACAGCTTTAACAACTTCTCCTTTTTTAATAATAGAATCCGGTGTAGCATCTTTTACAGAAGCTACAATAACTTCTCCAATTTCTGCATAATCTTTTCTTTTTCCTAAAGATTGAATACACATAACTTTTTTTACACCAGTATTATCCGCGACGTTTAACATAGATCTTTTTTGAATCATAATTAAACCCCTTCTTAATCAACTACACTTCTTTTCTGCCAATAATTTCTATAATTTCCCATCGTTTCAATTTTGATATAGGTCGTGTAAGTTTTATTTTAACAATATCTCCAATTTTTGACATATTATTTTCGTCGTGAGCGTAATATTTTTTATATCTCTTTACAACTTTTTTGTATTTTTTAACTTGAACCATACGTTCAACTTTAACAACACGAGTTTTGTTCATTTTATCTGACACAACAACGCCAGTTTTAACAATCATTGCCATATTACTTCTCCTCTTTTATCAAAATTAAATTCTAATCCCAAATTTTTCTCTTAATATAGTATTGACTCTTGCAATATCTCGTCTAAGATTTCTTATTTCAAGCGGATTTTTTATTTTGAAAACATTATGTTTAAGTTTCAATTCAAACAAACGTTTCTTCATTTCTTCCAATTTAGATAATAGTTCTTCTTTTGACATATTTCTTAATTCTTTTAACTGATTTTTTTTCATAAGTTTATATTAATGCACGTTCTATAACTTTAGTTTTAACTGGTAATTTATATGAAGCTTGTCTTAAAGCTCCTATTGCTAAATCTGATGAAACACCACCAACTTCAAACAAAATTCTTCCTTTCTTAACTCTTGCTATCCAATATTCAGGATCACCTTTCCCTTTCCCCATCCTTGACTCAGCAGGTTTTTTTGTAACAGAAATATCAGGAAAAACTCTTATCCACAGCTTACCTTTGTTCTGTAAAAAACGTGTTATAATCAACCTGCAAGCCTCAATCTGTCTTTGTGTAATATATCCACTTTCAAGAGTTTTAAGGCCATAATCACCAAAATGTAAATCTTTTGCACCATCAGCTACACCTTTTATTCTTTTAAGATGATGTTTTCTAAATTTTACTCTACTCGGCATCAACATAGCTATTCTCCTTAAATTAATATATTTATGATGTTACCGTTTAATGTATATTAAGTTTATGAAGTCTCTTTATTAGAAGATAAAAACGTATAAAAACCTTCTTTAAAAGCTCTTTCTTGTTCTTCTTTTGTTAGAAGTTCTTTTAGAAAAATCCACACTTTAATACCAATTTTACCTTTTTTAATAATCGCTTCTGAAAAACCATAAGAAATAACAGCTCGGAAAGTGTTAGTAGGTATTCTTCCTTCACGGAACCATTCACTACGTGCAATCTCAGCACCTGCTAATCTCCCACTTACACGAATCTTGATACCTAACGCTCCCGCCTCCATTGTACGAGAAATAGCGTTTTTAACAACCCTACGGTAATTCATATTTTTCTCTAAGGCTAAAGCTATAAATTCTGCAACACATTGTGCGTCTAAAGAAGGTTTTTCAATTTCAGTAACTTTAACAGAAACTTTCTCAACACCGGTTATTGATTTTATAAACTGAGTTATCTCGTTTATGTTCTCTCCACCCCTGCCAATAACTATACCTGGTCTTACAGTATAAATATTAACAAATAACTGTCCTCCGATACGTTCTATTAATATTTTAGAAATAATAGCATGTCTATATTTTTCTTGGATGTAACTTCTAATACGGAAATCTTGTTCAATAAAATCTGAAGTTGTTTTAAAATCTACAAACCATTGTGACTGCCAATTTTCTATAAAACCTATTCTATTAGCTGGAGGTGGTACTTTTTGTCCCATTTTTAATCTCCTTTTTTAGGAATTTCATCACTTACTACTACAGTTAAATGTGCTGTTTTCCGAGTAAACAAAGCTGCTCTACCAAACGCTTTTGGGATAATACGTTTCATATAGGGTCCTTTAGTAACATAACACTCTTTTAAATAAAATTTATATGGGGTTTTAAACCCACCGGCATTTGCTAAAGCACTTTTTATTGCTTTTTTTATATCCACACTACAGGCTTTATTTATATTGTCTAATATATTAAACACTTGTTCTACGTTTTTCCCACGAATTATCTTCAAAACTTGAGCAATTTTTCTTGGTGAATATCTCAGATATCTTGCGTAGCAAACTCCTTCCATATTTTTCTCCTAAATATTAGTTAATTAAAAGTTTAATCAAGTTTTTAAATCTAATTAACTTGTTCACTTATTCACACATCTACCATTTATGTCAACTCAGTTGATTCTCTATGAGCCTCACCATGACCACGGAAAATTCTTGTTGGCGCAAATTCACCAAGTTTATGTCCAACCATTTGTTCTGTGACATAAACAGGAATAAATTTTTTCCCATTATGGACTAAAAATGTAAAACCTACAAACTCAGGAATGATAGTACAATCTCTTGCCCAAGTTTTAATAACTTTTTTTTCTCCTGATTGTAAAATTTTCTGTACTTTTTTATAAAGTTTTAGATCTACATAAGGTGCTCTTGCCATAGTCTTTCTCCATAAAATTAAAATAACTATGAACTAATAACTATAAAACAACACCTCACTTTCTTCTTTGTATTATAAACTTATTCCAAACATTTCTTTTTCTTCTTGTTTTACCACCTTTAGCTAAAACTCCAGTTGGTGATTGCGGGTGATTATTACCTTTTGACTTTCCACGTCCACCACCATGAGGATGGTCAACAGCATTCATTGCAACACCTCTAACTGTTGGTCTGATCCCAAGATGTCTTGACCTTCCAGCTTTACCTAAATTTACATTAGCATGATCTATGTTACCAACCTGTCCTATCGTAGCCATACAATCAAGTTTTAACATACGTACCTCACCAGATGTTAACTTAACATGAGCATATTCACCTTCTTTAGCCAACAATTGTGCATACGCACCAGCTGCACGACATAATTTCCCGCCACTACCTGGGAAAATTTCTATATTATGAATAAAACTTCCAACAGGTATATATCTTAATGGCATAGCATTACCAATTTTTGGATCAATTTGATTTTTACTACTTAAAACCCTGTCTCCAACTTTAAGCCCTAAAGGATGTAGTATATATCTTCTTTCACCATCAGGATACTCTACCAATGCTATTCTAGCAGACCTGTTTGGATCATATTCTATCGCTATTACAGTTCCTTCAACATCATATTTGTCACGTTTGAAGTCAATAATTCTATAGAACCTTTTGTGTCCCCCACCAATATGTCTTACAGTAAGTTCCCCTGTATTATTTCTACCACCAGTTCTTTTGAGGGGGACTATTAAACTTTTCTCAGGTTCTGTTTTTGTAATGTCAGAAAAATCTTCTACTGACATGAATCTTCTTGATGGTGTATATGGTTTAAAAGTTTTTACTGGCATAATTTTTTTAACCCCTCATGCAGAAAGTTCGTCTATCTGTTTTATACTTTGACCTTTTTTAATTTTTACAATAGCTTTTTTCCAATCTGATTTGTAACCTTCAAATCTACCATATCTACGTAATTTACCCTTCATTATCATTGTCCTTACTTCTTCAACATCAACATTGAACAATTTCTCAACTGCTTCTTTTATCATAGATTTTGTCGCATTAATATCAACTTCAAACACATACATATTGTTTTGTTGTTTTAATCTTGTTGTCTTCTCTGTAATAATTGGTCTTTTGATTATTTTGTAAATATCTATAGACATAGGAACGCCTCTTTCGTTATAACTAATTTATTGTGTTTAAGAATTGAATATGCATTAATATCCTTTACTCGAGAAATTTCAACATTTTCCAAATTTCTAGAGGCTAATTTTAGTTTTTTGTCCAAATTTTTATCCACAACTAATATTTTTTCTGAATCAAGATTTAAATTCTTAAGTAAAGAGAAAAAATTTTTTGTTTTATGTGAATCTAGTTTAAGTTCTTTAATTACAATCAAATTGTTATTTTTTATTTTGTCAGCTATTGACAAATATTTAGCCAATTTTTTCTTCTTTTTAGGTAAATCTATGTCATAATCTCTTGGTTTAGGACCAAAAACAACTCCTCCTTTCCTCCACAATGGTGATCTTATAGAGCCTTGTCTTGCACGACCAGTATGTTTTTGTGGCCATGGTTTTTTTCCACCACCACGAACTTCAGCACGAGTTTTTGTAGAATGTGTACCTTGTCTATGGTTTGCTAAATATGCAGTAACATACTCATGCAAAATAAATTCAGGATTTTTATAGTTAAAATACTCTTCCCATTTATCTGATAATTCAAGTTCGTCAACTACTTGGCCTGTTGTAATATCTACTACAGATAATTTGTTCATTACAAAACTCCTAAAATTAATTATTTCTTAGACTTCTTTTTATCTTGTACAGTTTCTTCTTGTTTTGGTTGTACTATTTTACCAGTTTTTCTAATTAATACAACTGAATTTTTATTCCCAGGAATTGCACCTTTGATAAATAACAAATTATTCTCTTTATCAACTTTTACAATCTGTAAATTTTTAATTGTTACTAGTTCGTTTCCTAAATGTCCTGCCATTTTACGTCCCTTTGGTACACGTTGAGGTTGTTGTGACCCAATCGAACCAGGAGCTCTCAGTCTATCAGATTGACCATGAGTACGTGGCCCTCCACCAAATCCCCAACGTTTTATAACACCAGCAAACCCTTTTCCTTTTGTGTACCCTTGAATGTCAACAAGTTCGTTTTCAGAAAAAATTGATATATTTACTTCATCACCTGGTTTTATCTCATCAACATTTTCAACTCTAACTTCTTTTATAACTTCAGGTGGCACAAGAATATTATGTTTCCTTAAATGCCCTAATAAAGGTTTTGTCACATTTCTAATTTTTCTTTCACCAAAACAAAGTTGAACAGCTGTATAACCATCTGTTTCTTTTGTTTTCACTTGAACAACTCTACATCCAGCAGTAGATACTACAGTAACCGGGACAACTTCATTATTCCCATTAAAAATTCTTGTCATTCCAAGTTTTCTACCTAAAATTGCGTTTATCATTTTTTTCCTCTTTTTTAAAAACTAAACTCTAAACTAATAACTAATTTTAAGCCATTTTAATTTCAACTTCTATACCAGATGGTAATTGTAAATTCATCAATTGTTCAACAGTAGCAGGTGTTGGGTCAAGAATATCGATCAACCTCTTATGAATTCTTATCTCAAACTGTTCTCTTGATTTTTTATCAACATGTGGTGATCTCAACACAGTATATCTTCTAATTTCCACAGGTAACAACACAGGACCAGAAATTGTTACTCCTGTACGCTTAACTGTCTCAACAATTTTTTTGACTGAATCATCTAATATTCTGTGGTCGTAACTTTTTAATTTTATCCTGATTCTTTGATATTGTTGTTCTGCCATAACTCTACCCTGGAAACAAAAATAATTTTTTATTCAATAATTTGTGTGACAACACCTGCTCCTACAGTACGACCGCCTTCACGTATAGCAAACCTTAATTGAGGCTCTAAAGCAATAGGTGTAATAAGTTCTACTTCCATCTCAATATTATCGCCAGGCATAACCATCTCAACACCTTGTGGTAACTTAATTGTCCCTGTGACATCACAAGTTCTAAAATAGAACTGTGGTCTATATCCACTAAAGAAAGGAGTATGTCTCCCACCTTCCTCTTTTGTTAACACATATACTTGAGCTTTAAATTTCTTATGTGGCGTAATTGATCCAGGTGCTGCTATAACCATACCACGTTCAACTTCGTCTTTTTCAATACCTCTTAGCAAAACACCAACATTATCACCAGCAACTGCTTCATCTAATACTTTTCTAAACATCTCTATTGAAGTGATAACACTTTTCTTTGTCTCTCTTATTCCAACTATTTCACAAGGATCACCAACTTTTATTCTTCCACGTTCAACTCTACCCGTAGCAACTGTACCACGACCTGTGATTGAAAATACATCTTCTACTGACAACAAAAATGGTTTATCTATATCACGTTGTGGTATAGGAATATATTCATCTAATGCATTCAACAATTCATAAATTGAATCCATCCATTTTGGATCTTCTTTTCCTTCAGCTGCAAGTAACGCTTTAAAAGCCGAACCTCTTATCACAGGAGTTTTATCTCCATCAAACCCGTATTTACTCAACAAATCTCTTACTTCCATCTCAACTAAATCTAACAACTCTTTATCATCCATAAGATCTACCTTGTTCAAATAAACAACAATTGCTGGAACATTAACTTGTCTTGCTAAAAGCACATGTTCTCTTGTTTGAGGCATTGGCCCATCTGGTGCTGAAACAACAAGTATCGCACCGTCCATTTGTGCAGCTCCGGTTATCATGTTTTTAATATAGTCCGCATGACCTGGACAGTCAATATGTGCATAATGTCTTTTATCTGTCTCATATTCCACATGAGAAATTGATACAGTCAAAATTTTGCTTTCATCACGGACCACACCACCTTTTGCTATCTCAGCATACTCCATTGGTTTACTCATACCTTTTTTTGCCAACACATGAGTTATAGCAGAAGTCAACGTTGTTTTCCCATGGTCAATATGTCCGATGGTACCCACATTTATGTGTGGTTTTGTACGTTCAAACTTTGGCTTACTCATAGGTTATTTAACCTCCTTTTTGTTAGATTTTTTCAATTTTTTTCAATTTTTCTATTACATACCCTCATCTTCCCATCTACACATCTACTTATATTTAGCCGAGGATGGGATTTGAACCCACGACCACCTCCTTACCAAGGAGGTGCTCTACCAGGCTGAGCCACCTCGGCAATTTTTTATACCAGCTGTACCGCACCACCAACGTATTTTTCCATTATTTCCTTAGGTACTTCCTCATAATGTGAAAATTCCATATTATAACTTGCTCTACCTTGTGTTAAAGAACGTAATGAAGTTGCATAACCAAACATATTACTTAAAGGAACATATGCACAAACATGATACACCGTGCCTTTTACTTCCATATTTATTATTTTTCCTCTACGAAAATTTAAATCTGACAAAACTTCACCTAAATAATCTTCCAAAGTTATAACCTCTACTTTCATTATAGGTTCTAACAATATAGCTTTAACCTTTTTATAAACGTTCTTTATAGCAATCTCAGCAGCAATTTTAAAAGCTATTTCTGAAGAATCTACTTCATGATATGAACCATCTATTAATGCTACTTCAACATCTATCACAGGATAACCACTTAATGGACCACAGCTTAAAGCATTCTTTATTCCATCTTCAATCGCAGGGATATATTCTTTCGGAATAACACCACCACGAATTTTGTTTACAAACCTTATCCCACTATTTTTTTGTAACGGTGTAACTTCAATTACCACATGTCCATACTGTCCTTTACCACCGGTCTGTTTTATATACTTACCTTCTTCTATTACATGTTCGGTTAAATATTCTCTATAAGCAACCTGTGGTTTTGAAGTTCTTGCTTCAACACCATATTCACGTTTTAACCTCTCCACCACAATTTCCAAATGTAATTCTCCCATACCAGCAATTATTGTTTCTCCAGTTTCAGGATCTACTTTCAACCTCAAAGTAGGATCTTCTTCAAGCAAATTACTTAATGCATAAGCAAATTTTTCTTCATCAGCTTTTGTTTTAGGTTCTATTTTTTCCCAGATTACAGGTTCTGGAGTATGAATCTTTTCTATAATAATAGGATATTTTTTTGTACAAATTGTATCACCTGTACTAAAATTTTTTAATCCTATTAACCCTACTATATCACCAAAAAAAGCTTCTTTAATATCTTCTTTCTGTTGAGCATGAAGTCGCACAATACGACCAACACGTTCTGTTGTTTTTGCCCTCGGATTATAGATCATATCATTAACCTTTATCTTACCTGAATAAAGCCGAGTGTACAATAACTTACCAAAATATTTGTCCATTTGAACTTTAAATATTAATCCACACAGAATTTCGTCTTCTGATTTTTTAATTGTTTTCTTTTGCAAAGTTTCAGGATCCAATCCTTCAACTTTACATTCTAATGGTGATGGAAGATAATCACAAATACCGTCTAGTAAAAGTTGTATCCCACGATTTTTATATGCAGAACCACAAAAAACAGGCACACCTATATTTTTTATCGTAAGTTGTCTTATTACAGACTTTATTTCATTTACATTAATCTCTTCGTTTTTTAAATATTTATCTCCAATTTTTTCATCAAAATTTATGATTGTTTCTATCAAAGAACTTCTATAATAATTAACTGTTGAAATATAATCTTCAGGGATCGGTGTCTTGTGAAAAACTTTTCCTTCTTCATCAGCCCAGATATATGCACATTGTTCAATTATATCAATAATACCACAAAAAGACGCTTCTTTTCCAATAGGTAGTTGTACTACTAAAGGTAACGCATTTAATTTTTTCTCAATTTGATGTACTGTATCTTCAAAATTTGCGCCAACTTTGTCCATTTTATTAATAAAGACAATCCTTGGTACTTCATACCGATCCGCTTGATGCCAAACAGTTTCTGACTGTGGTTCAACTCCATTCGCTGCATCAAAAATAACTACACAACCATCTAAGACTTTTAAACTGCGTTCAACTTCTATTGTAAAATCCACATGTCCTGGAGTGTCAATAATATTAAGCTGATAATCTTTCCAAACACAATAAGTCGCAGCAGCTGTTATAGTAATACCACGTTCTTTTTCTTGAGGCATCCAATCCATTGTAGCAGTACCTTCATCAACTTCTCCCATTTTATAAATTCTACCAGTGTAATAAAGAATACGTTCGGTAGTGGTTGTTTTACCTGCGTCAATATGAGCAACTAAACCTATATTCCTTATTTTTTCTGGTGGATATTCTCTTGTCATAATTTTCTTTTACTCTTTTTCACTTTTAACTTTTATGCAAGGCTAAATCCTTGCCCTACAAACTTTTAGTTTAAACTTTAAACTCTAAACCAATAACTCAAGACTAATCTTTCACTCCTACCATCTATAATGTGCAAAAGCACGGTTTGCCTCTGCCATTTTATGTGTGTCTTCTCGTTTTTTAATTACAGCCGAATTTTCTTTTTTGTAAGCAGCAATAATTTCTTCAGCAAGTTTTTCTTTCATTGGTTTACCTTTTCTTTGTCTTGCATATTCTATGATCCATCGCATAGCTAAAGTCTCACCACGGTATTGAGGAACTTCCACAGGAACTTGATATGTTGCACCACCTATTCTTCTTGGTCTTAGTTCTACTAAAGGTCTTGCATTTTCTATCGCCTGCATAAAAACTTTAAGAGGATCTTCATTCAGTCTTTCTCTTATAATATCAAAAGCGCCATATACAATTTTCATTGCTAAATTTTTTTTACCTTGATAATTAATTTTGTTAATAAACCGTTGCACTAAAACACTATTGTATCTTATATCAGGCGGAATTTCTCTTCTTACTTTTACAGGTCTTCTACTCATATTTCACCCTCTTAATTAAAACATTCAAATTAACTCTTTGGCTTCTTAGTACCATATTTTGACCTACTTTGTCTTCTGTTTTCAACCCCAGCAGCATCTAACACTCCCCTTATTATATGGTACCTAACCCCTGGCAAATCTTTTACTCTACCACCACGAACCAATACTATTGAGTGTTCCTGCAAATTATGCCCTATTCCTGGAATATAACATGTAACTTCATATCCCGAAGTCAATTTTACTTTTGCAACTTTCCGCAAAGCAGAATTTGGTTTCTTTGGTGTCATTATATAAACTCTTGTACAAACACCCCGTCTTTGAGGACAACCTTTCAACGCAGGAGATTTTGATTTTTCTTTTACAGGTTTCCTTGGTGATCTTACTAATTGATTAATTGTTGACATAGTCTCTTTCACCCCTTACATTATTTTTATGAAATAACACGAGAAACAATTTCCTTCGTTGGTTCTTCAATTAAACTATAAGTTTCTTTACTATAAAACCCAGTACCAGCTGGGATTAACCTACCAATTATAACGTTCTCTTTCAATCCAACAAGTTCATCAATCGCACCTTCAACAGCAGCGTCTGTTAACACACGAGATGTTTCTTGGAACGACGCTGCTGAAAGAAACGATTCTGACCATAAAGACACTGTAGAAATGCCTAACAATACAGGTTCAGCTTTGGGTGGACAAATTTCTTCTGCTTCTTTAATCTTTCCTTCTTTCTTTAATAATCTCTTTTCTTCATTTATTTTTTCTACTTCTTCTTCAAACAATCTCTTAGGCACTATTTCACCATAAATAAATTCGTAAAACTTTTTATTTCCTCGTGGTTTTGGTGGTAAACCAGGATCTGTGATCCTAACGAATGATAACATTTGCCTGATGATTATTTCTATATGTTTGTCATTAATAATAACACCTTGTAATCTATAAACTTGTTGTATCTCATTTAAATAAAACTCTTGTAAATGATGAGGCCCACGAATCTCAAGATATTTATGTGGATCTATAACACCATCAGTTAATGGTTCTCCAACTTCTACTTTATCACCTTCGTATACTAATAAAACTCTATTTGGTGGTATTTTAACTTCTTTAGTAGTTTTCGGATTAATTATCTTAACAATAATTTCAATGTTCTTCTTACTTTCTTCTCCTGACTTAATTTCTTTGGTTTCAACTTTTATAATACCATCTATTTCTGCCAAAACCGCTGAATTTTCAGGATGTCTTGCTTCAAAAAGTTCTTCAACTCGAGGTAACCCTGCAGTGATATCTTTTGTTTTGATCTCTCCTTTAGGTATTTTTGCAACAATATCTCCTTCTTCAACTTCTTGTCCGTCATCTACTAAAATAACAGTATCAGCAGGTAGTGGGTATGTAGCAATAATTTCACCTTTTTCATCTATGACATCCAACCTTGGATTTTCTTTCCCGCGATGTGGTAAAACACGTTTTTCAATATTTCCTGAAGAAATTTCTTCTGCAACGTATGTTTTATTCTCTTTTAAATCACGATATTTAATTTTTCCAGCCTTTTCAGAAATTATAGGGATAGAATATAAATCCCAATCAGCGATAAGTTCACCTTTTTTAACCTCTTGACCATCTTTTACATAAATTTTTGTTCCATATTCTAACTTCCAAGTTTCTCTTTTTCTTTCCCCGGTAGGTGTGGAGTATATAAATCTTAATAAAGCATCACTACTTAATACAACCCAATATACTCTACCTGTATTATCTTTCTTTTGTATAGTTTTAAACCTACGTTGAGATTCAGAGAAATACTCAACTTTACCATCATAAGGAGCTCTAATTTGAGATTGTTTTACCAAACTTGCTGCTGCACCACCTATATGGAATGTCCTCAATGTAAGTTGAGTACCAGGTTCACCAATAGATTGTGCAGCAATAATACCAACAGGTTTACCTACTTCAACTAATTTACCAGTTGATAAGTCCATTCCATAACATTTTGCACATACACCTCTTTTACTTTCACAAGTAAGTACTGATCTTATAGGGATGTTTTCGTATAAACCATATTTTTCAATTTCTTTTGCTTGTTCTTCAGTTATCATTTCTCCTGCTTTGATAACCTTAACTACCAGCTGGTTAGTCTTCTCATCAACAACTTCATATGTTATATCGTCAGCAGCAACTCTCCCTGCTATACGTTCAGCTAGGCTTTCTATAACAGTATCCCCTACTTTCAATGCAGAAACTTTTATTCTGTTAATAGTACCACAATCTTCTTCAGTAACAACAACATGATGAGCTACATCTACTAATCTTCTTGTAAGATAACCAGCTTCAGATGTTTTAAGTGCGGTGTCAGAAAGTCCTTTTCTACCACCATGAGCTGAAATAAAATATTCCAACACACTTAACCCTTCACGGAAGTTTGATAATATTGGTGTTTCTATAATTTCTCCAACTTCACCAGTAATCTTTCTTTGTGGTCTTGACATTAAACCACGAATAGCAGAAAGTTGTCTAACCTGGTCCATATTACCTCTAGCACCAGATTTTGCCATAAAATATACTGAATTAAATCTTGGATATCCTTCTTTATATGGTTGTTTTGCAACTTCTTCCATTTCTTTTTCCATTTCTTTTGTAATTTTGTCAATAGTTTCAGACCATATATCTATTACAGAATTATATCTTTCTTTTTCTGTAATTATACCTTCTTTTGCCTGTTGTTCAACTTCTTTAATTCTCTCCTGTGCTTCTTTTATTTTCTCTAACTTACCTTTTGGAATTATCATATCATCAACTGAAATTGTGAAACCCGAAATTGTCGCATAACGATATCCAAGTTTTTTAAGTTCATCTAAAAATTTCACCACTTCATACCTATCGTACTTCTGATATATCTCTTTAATAAGATCCACTAACTGATTTTTACCAAATACGCAATTTCTCTTCTTTTTGTCTTCTTCTGACAAGTTAGGATTAAGCAAAGAAATTTCTTTTGGTAGTATACTATTAAATATTAACCTCCCAACAGTAGTATAATCTTGCCATTTGTTTGGATCTTTTAAAACAGAATAATCTGGTTCTCCATTATTATGTTTTATCTCCAAATCATTAACTCCTATAACTTTAATTTTAGCATTTAAATTTATTACTCCTTGTTGATATGCATGTATCGCTTCATCTACAGAAGAAAAAATTCTTCCTTCACCTTTTTCACCAGCTTTTTCTGAAGTAAGATACGAAATACCTAAAACAACATCTTGTGTAGGACCAATTAATACTTTACCATGTGCTGGTGAAAAAATACTAAAATATGACATCATTAAAAGTCTTGTCTCAGCTAATGCTTGAAGTGTTAGCGGAACATAAACAGCCATTTGGTCACCATCAAAATCTGCGTTATAAGGAGCACATACCATTGGATGTATTAAGATTGCTTTTCCATCAACAAGAACTGGTTCAAACGCTTGTATACTTGGAGTATGCAAAGTCGGAGCACGGTTTAAAAGAACAACATGGCGTTTAGTTATTTCTTCAAGCAAATCCCATACTCCAGGAATTTTTTTGGTATCAACCATAATTTTTGCTTTCTTCAATGATACGTTGAGATTTTTTCTTAGCTTGTAAATCAGGAAAGGTTTAAACAATTCATATGCCATTTCTTTTGGTAACCCACATTGATATAGTTTAAGTTCAGGGCCTACTGCTATAGTACTTCTACCAGAATAATCTATACGTTTTCCTAACAAATTCTGTCTAAATCTTCCTTGTTTACCCTTCAGTATATCAGTTAAAGATTTCAAAGGACGTTTTTGTGAAGGCATCATTACAGGATGTTTCTTAGCACTGTTTTCTATTAACGCATCGACCGCTTCTTGTAACAATCTTTTCTCGTTTAATAACACAGGTTTTGGAACACCACTAATAGTTTCTTCTATTCTACCTGATAATCTATCCTCTGTGCTACTGAAAAATTTTCTCAATCTGTTATTTCTATGAATAATTCTTCTGTAAAGTTCGTTCAAATCACTACTTGCAAACTTACCTCCTTCAATAGCAACTAACGGTCTTAAATCAGGTGGTAATACTGGCAAAACTGTCAAAATCATCCATTCAGGTTTTATATTTTTTGACAAAAAGTTTTCTATCAATTTAAACCTATTAATTAACTTGCTTCGCTCAGGTGATGGTTGAATATTAATACTATATTTTTTAAATAACACAGATAATTCGTTTAAAATTTCAGATGATATACCTTTTTCAATTTGTTCAACAATTTTCTCTCTAAGTTGGTTGATTTCTTCTATTTTATCTTCAGTTTCCAAAGATATCCCTAACAAATCCTTTATTTTTTTGATAACACTCTCATCCTCTTTATAGACATTTATATCTTTATATTTTTCAAACAACAAATTTGTTCTATAAATATTTTCTAACTTATAAAGTTCCTTTAATTCTTCTTTAATATTCTTTAGCTCTTTTTTCAAATTTTCTTCTTTACCTTCGTCTCTCAACAACCTATACAACGCTTCTGCATTTGTTAAAACAGAAACACTTTCCTTAAGATAATTCTTAGGATCTGCAAGATTGCCAGTAAATTTTACATCATTTAAAATGTCTTCCACAATTTTTCTAGAAATAAAATAATTTTCTTTTGCATCCATTTCAAACAGTTTAATTATTTCTTCAAGCACTCTCTCTATCTCTTCTTTTTGAACTCCTAATGTAGTTGAGTGTTTAGTTATGTCTTTTTTGTTATTTTGAATAAACCTTTTTATATAACTAAGTATATGTGAAGAAAAAGCCGCAAGATGTTTGGGTGTCGCAGTGCTTAATATAAATTTTTTAGGTATAGGCAGTTTATTATCTTTAAATATAAAATGTAATACATTAAGATGAATTTCGGATAATTTGATATTGTTAATCTCAATTTTTTCTTTCACCATGCTGTCCAAAATTTTTATTACAACTTGTTTAATGTCATCAATATCTTTCACTGTAACCCATACCATACCATAAACAATATCTTTAACATCATTATAACTCATGTCCAAAAATATAGCAATTTTAGATGGAGATTTACCAAAATACCAAAAGTGTGCAACAGGTACTACAAGTTCAATATGTCCCATACGTTCTCTACGTACTTTAGAAGTTGTTACTTCAACACCACAACGATTACAAACTACAGGTTTTATACTTGGAGAAGAAATAGAAACAGTTCTTTTATATTTTCCACAACTACATTCAAAATCTCTTATAGGACCAAAAATTTTTTCACAGAACAACCCGTCTCGTTCGGGTTTCAATGTTTTATAATTCAATGTTTCTGTTTTCTTTACTTCTCCGTAGGACATCTCTTTTATTTGTTCTGGTGAAGCCAAAGAAATTTTTATAGCATCAAAATTTAATAAATCAAACTCTTCTTTCTTTTTAAAACTACTTTTCATTTTTTACAAACCTCTTATTCTTCGGAAGTTTTACTTTTTCTTATTTTAATCTCTTCTTTAGCATATTCTTTTGTCTTATACTTTCTTGCTAAAAACTCTACATTCAAAGCAAGTGCTTGTAGTTCTTTAACTAAAACTTTAAATGATTCTGGAACACCTGTATATGTAAGTGGTTCACCGTTAACAATAGCTTCATAAACTTTTTTTCTACCTTCAACATCATCACTTTTAATAGTCAAAAAGTTTTGTAATGTATACGCAGCACCGTATCCTTCCAACGCCCATACTTCCATTTCACCAAGCCGTTGACCACCAAAATGTGCTCTCCCCCCTAAAGGTTGTTTTGTAACCAAAGAATATGGGCCTGTAGAACGAGCATGAATCTTATCTTCCACCATATGAATAAGTTTCATAATATACATATACCCAACTAAACATTTTTCCATAAAAGGTTCACCTGTCCTACCATCATATAAAGTAACCTTCCCATTATCATCAGGAAGATATTTTTCTGGAATACCTTTTTTCTTCAAATATTCTTTGGCTTTACGTATTTCATTTTTAACATCTTCTTCTGTCGCACCATCAAACGGTGGAGTAACATATTGTACATTTAATTGTTTTGCAGCCCAACCTAACATTGTTTCTAACAATTGTCCAACATTCATTCTTGATGGAACACCTAACGGAGATAAAACTACATCTACTGGTGTCCCATCAGGTAAATATGGCATATCCTCTACAGGCAAAATTTTCGCTATAATACCCTTATTTCCATGTCTACCCGATATTTTATCTCCAACCTGAATTTTTCTTAAAGATGCAACATATACTTTAACGGACTTCAACACAGTTAATGGTAGATCTTCAGAAGATGCTTTTTTAACTCTTTCTTTATCTTTATCTCTAAGTTTCTCATATTCTTTCCAAAGATAAGAATAATATTTTTCAACTAATTTTTTGTATTCTTTTCCTTTTTGTGACTCCGTATGTTCTTGTTCTTTTTCTAACATTTTTTTAATCTTTTGATATTGTTCTTTTATAAGTTCTAACTGTTTCTTCTCTTCATTTTTTGATAATTTCTCTTTACGAACCATTACTTGTCGCCAAATAACTTTACCTCTTACACCTGGAGGAACTTCCAACGGTACAGGACGACCACTTTGAAGTTTTTTACCAAAAATTGCTTCAAGAAGTTTTTCTTCAACAGTTGTTGCTTGTTCAGCTCTTGGCACAACTTTCCCTACAAGAATATCCCCAGGGCCAACCTCTGCACCTATTCTAATAATACCTTCATCATCTAAATTTTTCAATTTTTCCTCTGAAGGTTGTTCTAAAGGAATATCTTTCGTGATAACCTCAGGTCCCAACTTTGTTTCTCTCGCATCTGTCTCAAACTCCATTATAGTTATGGAAGTAAAAACATCATCTTTTACTAATCTTTCCGAAATAAGAACTGCATCTTCAAAATTGTATCCTTCAAAACTCATAAATGCTACAAGAACATTTTTACCTAATGCTAACTGTCCCCTGTCAGCACATAAATCACCAGCAATAATATCACCTTCTTTTACTATTTGACCACTCTCTACATAAGGGATATAATGTTTGATAGTATCTTGGTTTGTCCTTTGGAATTTAGGTAAATAATAAAAATCTAAATCACCATCTTCTGTAGCTATAACAATTTCAGATGCGTCAACAAACAAAACTTTTCCTTTTCTTCTTGCTACTATACAGCCATAACTATCCCTAGCAACTTTATGTTCAATACCAGTTGCAACTAAAGGAGCCTCTGGTATAAGCAATGGTACTGCTTGTCTTTGCATGTTCGCTCCCATCAACGCACGGTTTGCATCATCATGTTCTATAAGTGGTATTAAACTTGCTGAAACTGATAATTGTTGTTGTGGAGAAATATCTACATATTGAACCTCTTTTGAATCAACATAAGTTATCTCACCTTTTACTCTTGCTAATACTTTTCCTTCTTTTAATTTTCCTGTTGTCGGATCTACAGCATCAGTTGAAGCTATAACATAATTTTCTTCTTTTGACGCATCCATATATTCAATTTCATCTGTTATTTTACCATTTATTACTTTTCTATACGGAGTTTCTATTAAACCAAATTTGTTAGGCCGTGCAAATAAAGCTAAAGATGTTATAAGTCCAATATTTTGTCCTTCAGGTGTTTCTATAGGACAAATTCTGCCGTAAGAAGAAGGATGAATATCTCTTACTTCAAAGCCAGCATATCGTCTTGTAAGACCACCCATACCTAATGCTGAAAGACGTCGTTTACCTGTAACAGAAGATAACAAATTTGTTTCATCCAGTAATTGAGAAAGTTCGTTTGTTTTAAAAAATTTGCTAATAGTTGTAGTTAGAGGAATATTGTTTATAAGATTTTTAGGGAGTAAAGAAACAATACTTTTACTATGAGAAGATAAAATTTGTTGAATATGATCTCTGAGAGATCTCACTATTGCATCCATTGCACGTAAAAAATGTTCTTCTATTTGTTCGCCAACAGGTCTTATATGCCGCCCACCTAAATGATCTATATCGTCTACTTCTGGATTTTTACCATCAGACAATTTTTCATTATTATTTAAGTAAATTAAATATTTTACTGTAGCTAAAATATCAATAAGTTGTAATTCTGTAACACTTTCGTCAGGTTTTTTATCAAAATCTTTTAATTCTTTGTACACTACTTCCAACTTTTTGTTCATCAAAAATCTACCCACTTCTCCAATATTAAACTCACCAACGGTTCTCTTATAAATTTCAGCTTCCATTTTCTTCAAAGTTTCGTAATCTTCTAAATGTTTATCATTTATTGGTATATTAGGACGTAGAATTTTGTATACATATAAGACATCTTCTTTAAACGTTGGCAAATGTTTTTGATCTTTAATAATAGAAGATATAGTGTTAAACATAGCAACATTTTTTTCTTTTCTTATCACTTCTATCGTTTGCTTATGTGTTTTTTGAACTATATTATCTAAAATTGAAAGTTGTAGAATAGTAAAAATTTCGTATAAAACTTCTCCTGTTTGTTCATCAACAATTTCTTCAGCTAACATTATTTTTTCTTTATTCTCTTTCTTATTGAGTTCATCTTTTAAATAATCTACTGAAACTTTTTCTGTATAGAACAAACATTTTTTTATTTCTTCATAAGTGATACCCAAGGAATGCAAATATTTTATTACTAAAATTTTCTTATTTTCTACAGCACCTGGTAAGTTTAAAATTACATACATATTGTTATCTGAATCAAACTTAAAATCAATAGACTTCGGGAGTAAACTGTCAGATGAAGAAATGTTAGCAATATACAATTTTTTACCTTCTTTTGAAATTCCTATTTCTTCATCTTCTTCAAAAATTAACCCATGTTGCTTGTGTATTTGTGTAACTATAATACGTTCCACACCATTTACAATAAAAGAACCTGTCTCTGTCATAAGTGGGATATCAACAAGAAATACGTTGTTATCATCAATTATCTTTGGTTCTTCTCCTTCCTTTTCTCTTATTACTCTAAAATTAACCTCTAATCTTGCCTCGTATGTTCTTCCAGCAATTTTACAGGATTGTCTAGCGAACCCTAACGGAAATTTTATACCATCACTGTTTGCTACTCTATTATACAAAAATGCTTCTTTATCATCGTATAACGGATATTTTGGTGGTTGTAATGTATATCCGTTATACTGTATTGTAACCGTAATATCTCCAACACTAACAGATAAACCTGAAGGTTTAAGCAACACTTTAGCCCCTAATTCTTTTAATTCGTCAACATATTCCTTTATTTCTTTATCCTTTAAACAAACACACTTTTTTATAGGCATCTCAAACATAATCATACGTTCAATATCATGAATACATCTTTTACTAAAACTTGAAAGTTTTTCTAACACCTTTTCTTTCTTTTTTTCCTCTTCTGGTAAACTTTCAATATAGATATCGTGTCTATCTGCGAGACCAAAAAATTCTATTAATATCTTATGAATACCTACCATCTTCTTTTCTTCTAATGGAACATCCATCTGAAGAAAATCACTATATGATTTTTTTTGTACTTCCAAAAGGTCAGGAAGATATTCTTCTGCAAATCTATGTTTTGCAAACGACACTTGCTTAATTTCTTGTGGTTTCATATAATTTTTACCTTATATGAATTTGTTTTATTTTATTTCTACTGTTGCTCCTGCAGCTTCTAATTTTTTCTTTATTTCCTCTGCCTGTTCTTTTGAGATATTCTCTTTCACAACTTTTGGTAAACTTTCAACAAAATCTTTTGCTTCTTTTAATCCTAATCCTGTAATTTCTCGAACAACTTTAATAACTTGAATTTTATTATTTCCTGCATTTGTCAATATTACATTGAACTCAGTCTTTTGTTCTTGAGCAGCAGACGGTTGTGCAGCAGATGGTTGGACAACACCTTGAGGTATAAAACCAACAGGTTGTGCTTGAATACCAAATTTTTCTTCAAGTTGTTTCACCAGTTCAGCGAGTTCTAATACTGTCAGATTACTTATACTTTCTACTATATTAGCTAATTTTTCGCTCATACTTTATCCTCCCTTTGAAGATTTTGTAGATAAAATGTTTATTAACGAAGTTAATGGAGACTTTAATGTTAAACACAATCTATTTATTGGAGAATTTAGCAATTGTATCAACTTAGCTATTAATTCAATTTTTGACGGCAACTTAGCAATTTCGTTTATTTTTGCTGGATTACAAATCCTCTCATATAAATATCCACCTAAAATCTTAAATTTATTATTTTGTTTTGCATATTCAATAAGATATTTTGTAACATCTAAAACTTTTTCTTCATCAGAACAAGTAATTATTCCAATTGCGTTGGATATAAATGTTTTTATTTCTTCACATTTAGTATTTCTTAATGCAATTTCAAAAAGTTTTTGTCTTACAACTTCAAATTTAGCATTATGTTTTGCTAACTCTCTTCTAAATTCTGTAATTTGAGCAACATTAAGTCCTTGATAGTTAGCAATTATTATCGCTGACGATGACAAAATTTTTTGTTTTAATCTTTCCACAACTTCTTTTTTATTTATTTTATGTTTAACTGCAGTTTTATACATATAAAAATCACCATCCTATAATTATTGTAATTGTAGCTAAGAAATTATTCCCATCAAGAGAACTTTTCATTGACAAATTTATCGATTCATTCTTGGATAAATAAATTCTACTCGATAAAAAAGCCTGTGGTACAATCTCTTTTCCTGAAACTGTATAGAAATTCATTTTATCTACCAATGATGAATTTCGATATAATATCTCTCCACCACAACCCAATTCTATGAACTTCCAGAAAATTTTTGAGAAATTTATTCCACACAAAATGTCTAAATTAAATAACTCAGTATCAACTTTAAATTTATCGTTTTCAGAAATATAATAATTAAAACAAAACTTTTCAAAGAATATTTTATTATACACATCAATCCCTATTGAAAACAAAGTCAAAGGAAACAATGAAAAACTTAATCCTACTCCTGCACACCATCCATATTCTGTAGAACTTAACTTATGTGTATCATTTATCTCTATAGTCTGAGATGGTTTTAGCCCAAAATATAACAAATACCAAATTTTATCAAACGGTTTTGTCTCAAAAGAGTAAATAATATTTGTCGATAAATTTTTTATTCGAAATTCTTTATATGTCTTATCAAAGTATTTATATGGTTTATTATTATAATCAAGTAAAATTTCTTCTTTTTCTATCGTCTGTAAAAGAACATTTGATTGTATATATTGATAACCAAAATTAAATTTATATTTTTTATCAAGGATACCTTCGTAAGTGAATGCTAATGAGAAGAAACAGATGATTAATAAACTACAATAAATTTTTTTCATACAAAAAGACAAAATTACACCTTTCCTGGCAACGACCTACTCTCCCAGCCGCGAGTTAGCGGCAAGTACCATCGGCCCTGACGAGCTTAACTTCCGGGTTCGGAATGTAACCGGGTGTTTCCTCGTCGGTATAGTCACCAGGAAAGGTATATTATCAAAACAGATAAGATAGAATCAAATGATATGGCTATCCCGCACGGCCGATTAGTACTGGTTAGCTCAACGCATTACTGCGCTTACACACCCAGCCTATCCCCCGACAGATTTCTCTATCAGGGTCCCTTACGGGAAACCCGTAGTCTACGGGTGGCCTTTAGGGGTACCCTTACGGGTACCACGGGAACCCTAATCTTGGGGTGTACTTCCCGCTTAGATGCTTTCAGCGGTTATCACGTAGCACATGGCTACCCTGCTAATACCTCTAACGAGATAGCAGGGACACCAGAGGTGCTCCCGACCCGGTCCTCTCGTACTAGGGTCAGACCCCCTCAAGGTTCCTACGCCCACAGCAGATAGGGACCGTACTGTCTCACGACGTACTGAACCCAGCTCACGTACCCCTTTAACCGGCGAACAGCCGGACCCTTGGGACCTGCTTCAGCCCCAGGATGGGATGAGCCGACATCGAGGTGCCGAGCCTAGCCGTCGATGTGAACTCTCGGGCTAGACTAGCCTGTTATCCCCGGGGTAACTTTTGTCCGTTGATCGACGACCCTTCCACTCGGTGTCGCCGGGTCACTAGGACCGGGTTTCCCCTCTGCTCGACCCGTCGGTCTCGCAGTCAGCCCGGCTTTTGCCCTTGCACTCTCACGGTGGATTTCCAACCCACCTGAGCCGAGCTTCGCGCGCCTCCGTTACCCTTTAGGAGGCGACCGCCCCAGTCAAACTGCCCACCTGGCACTGTCCCTCGCGTGCTCTCCACACGCGTAGGTTAGAACTCCGCTGCGACGAGGGTGGTATCCCACCGGCGGCTCCCCGGACCCTGGCGAGCCCGGTTCTCTGCCTCCCACCTATCCTGTACACGCCGCAACAGAGCACAATACCAGGCTACAGTAAAGCTCCACGGGGTCTTTCCGTCTAGCTGCGGGTACTGGGCATCTTCACCCAGACTGAAATTTCACCGGGTCCCCTGCCGAGACAGTGCCCCAGTCGTTACGCCATTCATGCAGGTCGGAACTTACCCGACAAGGAATTTCGCTACCTTAGGACCGTTATAGTTACGGCCGCCGTTTACCGGGGCTTCGGTTCGGAGCTTGCACCCCTCCCCTTAACCTTCCGGCACCGGGCAGGCGTCAGTCCCTATACTTCCTCTCATCGAGTTCGCAGAGACCTGTGTTTTTGGTAAACAGTCGCCAGGGCCTTGTCACTGCGGCTACCTCGGCCTCCCCCAGTTTCTACCTTTCGGCTTCCCCTGGGTTCAACCTACCGTAGCACCCCTTCTCCCGAAGTTACGGGGCCAATTTGCCGAGTTCCTTGGCAAGGGTTATCCCGCTCCCCTTAGCTTTCTCAGCCCGCCTACCTGTGTCGGTTTGCGGAACGGGCACCCACGTATCACTGCACGCGGCTTTTCTCGGCAGTGTGGCGTCAGCTCCGTTGAGCCCTCTCGGGCTCTCCCCTTCACGGCTCAGCTCAGGCTGCGGACTTACCTACAGCCCTCTTCGCCTAACCGCTTGGAGGGATTTGCCACTTATCCCCGGAGCTTAGCCTCCTGCGTCCCCGCCTACAGTGTCGATACGCAGGTGGTACCGGAATATTAACCGGTTTCCCATCGGGTACCCCTTTCGGGTTTCCCTTAGGTCCCGACTCACCCTGGGCGGACGACCCTTCCCCAGGTACCCTTAGGCTTTCGGGGGGATGGATTCTCACCATCCTCTCGTATACTCATGCCTGGATTCTCACTTCCGCCTCGTCCAGTAGCCCTCTCGGGTCTACCTTCTCCCTACCGCGGAACGCTCCCCTACCAACCAGCTCTCGCTGGTTCCGTGGCTTCGGGGGGTGGCTTCAGCCCCGCACATTTTCGGCGCAGTGCGTCTCGACCGGTGAGCTGTTACGCACTCTTTAAATGATGGCTGCTTCTAAGCCAACATCCCGGTTGTCTAGGACGCACCACTTCCTTCCTCTTCACACTTAGCCACCTCTCCGGGCCCTTAGCCGACGGTCTGGGTTGTTCCCCTCTCGTCCGTGGAGCTTATCCCCCACGGGCTCACTCCCGGCATTAGTGTGGCGGCATTCGTAGTTTGACAGGGTTCGCAGGTAACCCCACTAGCCCTATCAGTGCTCTACCTCCACCACAGAACTGCCGAGGCTGCACCTCAATGCATTTCGGGGAGAACCAGCTATCACCGGGTTCGGTTAGCTTTTCACTCCTACCCACAGGTCATCCGAGGATTTTTCACGATCCACCGGTTCGGACCTCCAGTGGGTTTTACCCCACCTTCATCCTGCCCATGGGTAGCTCACCCGGCTTCGGGTCTACCGCACCTGACTTCCGCCCTTTTCGGACTCGCTTTCGCTTCGGCTCCGCCTCTCCCGGCTTAACCTCGCCAGGTACGGTAACTCCCAGGCTCATTAATCAAAAGGCACATCGTCACCCTCTCGGGCTCCGACTTCTTGTAGGCACGCAGTTTCAGGTCTCTTTCACTCCCCTTCCGGGGTGCTTTTCACCTTTCCCTCACGGTACTGGTTGCGCTATCGGTCGGCAGGTAGTATTTAGCCTTGGAGGGTGGTCCCCCCTGATTCACGCGGGATTCCTCGAGTCCCGCGCTACTCGGGATCACAGCCACTCCTACGCGTTGCGTTTCGCCTACGGGGCTCTCACCCTCTCCGGCCAGCCTTCCCAGACTGTTCGGCTACACAACGCCTCAGAGCGGTCTCAGCCTAGCTGTGTCCCACGACCCCAGCC